>OLQO01000083.1_pt1 | contig 99662 bp, 93 predicted proteins | sample 1672281 | NCBI WGS metagenome assembly OLQO01 (sample SAMEA3136667, study PRJEB25190) | human gut metagenome | biome: human gut; feature: human-associated habitat; material: faeces | place: Austria | collected 2013
AAGGAAGCAAAAACGGAAATGAATATATAATAACAAAAGAAAATATAGCAGAAAATACAAGCTTTAAATATACAGTAACAGATGGACAAGGAAACACTCAAACTAAAACAGTAGAAATAAACACAATAGACAAAAATGCACCAGCAGACTTTACAATAACAGCAGAAAACACAGCAGAAGGACTAAAAATAACAGGAACAACAACAGATAACGAAAGTGGAATAGATAAATACGAATATTATGCAAAAAAATCAGATGGTGAGTATAAAGCATATGATAGCAACCCAATAACAGGGCTAGCAAGTGGAACATACAATGTATATGCTATAGCATATGATAAAGCAGGAAACAAAAAACAATCAACAAATACAGTAGAAAACGTAAAAATATCAGCATCATACTCAAATGTAACAGCAGCAATGGTAGCAAGTGACCCAGCAAAATATTATGGATTAAAGGTAACAAATTATACATCACAAAATGGACAAAATGATTGGAGAATATTTTATTCAGATGGAACACATATATTTTTAATAACAGGAGATTATATAAACACATCAGAAACAAATAGAATAAATACAACTGCAACAGGAATGACAACATCAAAATATAGCGCATACTGGGCAATAAATTCAGTGCCAGCATTCCAAACAGTAGATTCTACAACATTAACAAGATTTAAAGCAACAGAATATGCATTACAAAGTGGAATAAATAACTCACAATGTGTATCAACATTATTAAATGACAATAATTGGAGAAGTTATAAAGATAGTGGAAACAAAGCAGAAAAAGCAATAGGAAGTCCAACAGTAGAAATGTGGGTGGATAGCTGGAATGCAAGATATCCAAAAAGTAGTGATCAAGTATATAGAAGGGCAAGTACAAGTACAAACGACCCAGGATATTATGTGGGAACAAACCCAGACCCAACAGGTTCATATTCTATGAATTTGAGAGGAAAAGAAGGATATAATAACAAGCTATATTACCCACATACATCAGATTATAATGGTACAAATGGCTACTGGCTTGCTTCGCCTTCTGCTTTCGGCAGCAGCTACGATGTGCTTAGTGTGCGCTGCGACGGCTTTGTGAACAATTACAACTATAGCTATAGCCTTTTGGGCGTGCGCCCTGTAGTTTCTCTAAACTCTGGAATCACAGTAAATGCAGAGGATGCGCAGTAAGTGTAGAAATATAAATAGTAACTAAATAGAACGATAAAGTGAGCCAGGCGGGGTCAGTGATCCGCTGGCTCAAAAATTTGAACAAAGGAAGAAAAATAAATGAATAAAATGATAGAAACAATAAAAGAAATTCATACCAAAGATATATGTTTGTTTAAAATTGGGACATTTTATCATGCATATGGTAGAGATGCTTATATTTTATCTTATATTTTTGGATATAAAATAAAAGATTTAGAAAAAAACTATAAAGAATGTGGATTTCCTGTTTCAGCAGTTTCCAAGGTATGTGCTAAACTAGAAAATAATAAAATAAATTATTTAATAATAGATAGAAGAAACAATTACGATGTTGACGAAAAAGAAGATTATAAAAATTTAAACAGATATGTAGAATTTTATGAGAAAGCAAATAAATATGTAAATTGCAAAAAAAGAATAGATATAATAAATGAATATCTTGTGGATAATATAGAAACAAAAAATATAACAAAAATGTTAAGTGGAATGGAAGAAATTATGTATGAAAGAGGAGAAATTTAGAGTTATTCAATTTATACGAGAATTAATTTTAGCAGTAGATAAAGAATTGGAAAATTATCCGAAGAAAGAATTAGAAATAAAAAATAGAATTAGAACATGTACTTATGATATTTTAGAAATCGCATATGAAGCAAATGTAACAACAGCAACAATGTGCTTAATGTGAACTACAACGGCAATGTGAACAATAACAACTATAACAATAGCAATTTGGGCGTGCGCCCTGTAGCTTCTAAAAAACTGTGGTTGTACTGACCAAGGTAGTACAAGAGAAGGTTTAGATGGAAACAAACCATATCCTTTAGTTTAAACTGAAAATGGTTTAAATTATAAAATAAAAATAGATAATAAAGTTTGTTAGTAGGTAAATTTTTTATGCGAAAGGGAATTTTATTTAGTACTGTTTTTGGTAGCACTTTAATTAGTGCTATTTTTTTATATTATAGGAAATTTCTATTTTGAGTGTAGGGGTCGGCGTTCTCGACGACCCGCGTGGCGAAGCCACTTTTTTATTATAGAAAATTGTAAAAAATATACAAAAACTCTTTTATTTTTTGAAATTTAATATATAATATAGTAGAAATTTTGAATACACATAGGAAAAATTGTAAAAAATACATAAGAAAAAGGAGGAATAAAATTGAACGGAAAATATGTGTACCTTTTTAAAGAAGGAAATGCCGAAATGAGAGAAATTTTAGGAGGTAAAGGTGCTAATTTAGCAGAGATGACAAACCTTGGACTTCCAATACCACAAGGATTTACAGTTTCAACAGAAGCTTGTAATAAATATTATGATGATGGAGAACAAATAACAGAAGATGTACAAAATCAAATATTTGAAGCTCTTAGTAAATTAGAAGAAATAACAGGTAAAAAATTAGGAGATAAAGAAAATCCATTATTAGTATCAGTTCGTTCTGGTGCTAGAGCATCTATGCCTGGAATGATGGATACAATTTTAAATTTAGGAATAAATGATGAAGTTGTACAAACTATAGCACAAAAAAATAGAAGATTTGCTTATGATAGTTATAGAAGATTTATTCAAATGTATAGTGATGTTGTAAAGGAAATACCAAAATCTTTATTCGAACAAGCTATAGATTTAAAGAAAGAGCAAAGAGGTCTTAATTTAGATACAGATATGGATGCCAATGATTTAGAAGATTTGGTAAAAGTATTTAAAGGAATATATAAAGAAAAAATGGGAGAAGACTTCCCACAAGATTCTAGAGCACAATTATTAGATGCTGTAAAAGCCGTATTTAGATCTTGGAACAACCCTAGAGCTATAACTTATAGAAGATTAAACGATATACCAGGAGATTGGGGAACAGCAGTAAATGTTCAAGCTATGGTATTTGGAAATATGGGAGAAGACTGTGGTACAGGTGTTGCATTTTCAAGAAATCCTGCTACAGGAGAAAATAAAATATATGGTGAATATTTAATGAATGCACAAGGAGAAGACGTTGTTGCAGGAATTAGAACACCGCAAGCAATAGAAACATTAAAAAATGTTAACGAAAAAGCATATGAAGATTTTGTAATGTATGCAAAAAAATTAGAAAATCATTACAAAGATATGCAAGATATGGAATTTACAATAGAACATGGAAAATTATATTTCTTACAAACAAGAAATGGTAAAAGAACAGCAAATGCAGCATTGCAAATTGCAGTAGACCTTGTAAACGAAGGAATGATAGATGAAAAAGAAGCTGTAATGAGAGTTGAACCAAAGCAATTAGACCAACTTTTACATCCAAACTTTAATGTTCAAAAACTACAAGAAGCAAAAGTAGTTGCAAAAGGTTTAGCAGCATCACCAGGAGCTGCAACTGGAAAAGTTGTATTTACAGCAGAAAGAGCTGTTGAATTACACAAACAAGGAGAAAAAGACCTTGTATTAGTACGTTTAGAAACATCACCAGAAGATATAGATGGAATGAATGTATGCAGAGGAGTTCTTACAGTTAGAGGTGGAATGACATCACATGCAGCAGTTGTTGCAAGAGGAATGGGAACATGTTGTGTTTCTGGTTGTGGAGATATATTTGTAAACGAAGAAGAAAAATACTTTACCTTACAAGACGGAACAAAATTCACAGAAGGAGACTGGATTTCTTTAGATGGTTCTACAGGAAATGTATATGGAGAAAAAATAGAAACAGTAGATGCAACTGTTTCAGGAAATTTTGCAAAATTAATGAATTGGGCAGATTCATATAGAGTATTAAAAGTTAGAACAAATGCAGATACACCAAGAGATGCAAAACAAGCATATGAATTTGGAGCAGAAGGAATAGGTTTATGTAGAACAGAGCATATGTTCTTTGCACCAGAAAGAATAGCAGCAATTAGAGAAATGATTGTTTCAAAAACAGTAGAACAAAGAGAAAATGCACTAGCAAAAATATTACCAATGCAAAGAGGAGATTTTGAACAGTTATTCAAATCAATGAAAGGTTACCCTGTAACAATAAGACTATTAGATCCACCACTACATGAATTTTTACCACACGATGACAGTGAAATAGATGCACTTGCAAAAGATATGGGAATGACATTTGAGGAATTAAAAGAAATAGTTGTAAACTTACACGAATTTAACCCAATGATGGGACACCGTGGATGTAGATTAGATGTAACATATCCAGAAATAGGTGTAATGCAAACAAAAGCTATAATAGAAGCTGCAATAAATGTAAATAATGAAGGAATGAATGTAATTCCGGAAATTATGATTCCGTTAATTGGCGATATAAAAGAAATGAAATATGTAAAAGGAATAATCACCAAAACAGCAGATGAATTAATAAAAAATGCTGGAGTAGAATTAAAATATCACGTTGGAACAATGATAGAAATACCAAGAGCAGCACTAACTGCAGATGAAATAGCAAAAGAAGCAGAATTTTTCTCATTTGGAACAAATGATTTAACACAATTAACATTCGGATTTAGCCGTGATGATGCAGGAAAATTCTTAGGAGATTACTACGATAAGAAAATATACGAATTTGACCCTTTTGCCAAAATAGATCAAGATGGAGTTGGAAAACTAGTTGAAATGGCAACAGAATTAGGTAGAAAAACAAGACCAGATATAAAACTTGGAATATGTGGAGAACATGGAGGTGATCCTTCATCTGTAGAATTCTGCCACAAAATAGGACTAACATATGTATCTTGTTCACCATTTAGAGTTCCAATAGCAAGATTAGCAGCAGCACAAGCAGCAATAAAAGATTTGAAAAAATAGATAAAAAATAATGTCAATTATTTCAAAAACATTTGTTTAGAAAATATTGACATTATTTTTTTATTACTATATAATTTTAATCAGAAAATAAGGAAAAGCAGAAAATGTGGTTACCATCTCAACTTACATATGAAAGCGAGGTGGTGTGAAATGCTAGAAGAAATATTATTTCAATTACTTGTTTTATCAGTTTTTGCAAATATTGTTTTTGCTATCATCTCTTTTACATTAATAATTATTGTAACAATAATTATTTGTAAAAAAAACCATATCTCTGCTGAACCATAGAGATATGATTTTAAAATTATAATACTCTTTGGTAACCACTTTTTGTGGCTCCTTATTTTCTACTATTATAATATAATATTTTTTTATTGTCAATAAAAGGAGAAATGTAACATGGCTAATTCTAAAATAGTAATAGTTGAAGGACCACAAGGTGTTGGTAAAACAACAATAACAGATTTTTTAAGACATTCTATGAAATATACAAATTTGTATAGACTTTCTGGAACAAGTGATAGTTCTAAAGAGGGATTAAAAAAGTCTAAAATAATGTATGAAAATTTATTAAATTATATGAAAACATTAGAGAACCTAAATATTAATTTATTGTTTGATAGAACATTTTTTACAGAAGAAAATTACTGCAGATTAGGTTTTAAAGACTATTCTTTTACAGAGGTATATAATGAACTAGTACAAAAATTAAGTGAATTAGATTTTGATATTTATTATATTACACTATATTTAGAAGATGAAAGTCTATTTGAAAAAAGATTACAAAGAGATGGAAAAGCTGTGCCACAATATGCTAAATTTAATATAGAAAGTAGTATAAAACAGCAAAATACATATTTAGAAATGGCAGATGAACTTGTAAAAAAATATACCAAAATACACGTACATAAAATAGAAAACGGAAAAGACTTAGAAAAAACTAAGCAAGAATTAAGGGAAATATTAAAATTCTAACAACCAATTGACATAATATGATAAAAGTGATATTATAAAAGTATATTAACAATTTTGAAGGAGGCATTATTATGTTTATACACAAAGATACTTACTTATCAACCTCAAATATTGAGGAAATTTTCCGGGATGTAAAGAAGTCTGAAAAAGGTATGACTGCATTTATCAAAGATGCAAAGGGAGTTGGGACTAAAATGAAAAACGGAACACATTCTTTTTATATCTATAAGGACGAAGAAGCTTTGTTTAAGGTGTTTCAAAAGCACCTTCCAAATGAGTTAAAATCTTTAGGAATTGATTGTTTTGGAAGATTAATGCAATATGTTTCTTAAATCCGGTAAAAGCAACTAAAAAAACGGTAGGAAAATAATTTTTCCTACTGTTTTTTGTTTTATTCCATTTCTTTGCTTAATTTAGCATATTTCTTTAATTTTTCATAAGCTAAATAATTTATTGTACCTGCTGTAAATTTACCATTTTTATCTTTCTTCCCTGCAGGAACACCTGTTAAAATTTCAATTCCTTCGTCTATTGTAGAAATAGCATATATATGGAATTGTTTGTTTTTTACAGCTTCTACAACTTCTTTTGAAAGATGTAGATTTTTTACGTTTTGAATTGGTATCATTACACCATGAGAACCATTTAGTCCACGGAATTTACATATTTGGAAGAATCCTTCTATTTTTTCGTTAACTCCGCCTATAGGTTGTATTTCGCCTTTTTGATTTACAGAACCAGTAACTGCAATAGATTGATTTATAGGTATTTCAGATAAGCTAGATAAAATAGCATATAGTTCTGTACTAGAAGCACTATCTCCATCTACTCCATTATATAATTGTTCGAAACATAGGCTTGCTGTAAGAGAAAGTGGAATATCTTGTGCAAATTTTTCTCCTAAATAACCTGTTAAAATCATAACACCCTTAGAGTGTGTAGAACCAGAAAGTTCAACTTCTCTTTCTACGTTTACAATTCCTGTTTTTCCAATATAAGTATTTGCAGTAATTTTTGCTGGTTTTCCGAAAGAATAATCTCCAATAGTCATTACAGTTAATCCGTTTATTTGACCAATTTCACTGCCTTCTGTGTTTATTAAAAGTGTATTATCTTCTATCATTTCTAAATATTTTGTATCATATTTTTTAACTCTTTCTATTCTTTCAAAAAGAGCTTTATCAATATATTTTTCAGTAATATACTTAGATTTATCAAGTTTTGCCCAAGTTGCAGCTTCACCAATTATTTGTGCTAAATCGTTAAACCTAGTTGAAAGTTTATCTTTATCGTTAGCAATTTGTGTTGCATAATCTATAAGTCCTGCCATACCAGATTTATCAAGTGGAAGTAAGTTTTCTTGCTCACAGAAACCAGAAGCAAATCTAGCAAGTTTATTCATGTTTTCAATAGTACGAGGTGCATCATCTTCAAATTCTACTTTTATTTTAAATAATTTTCTGAAGTCATGGTCTAAAGATAAAAGTGTATGATAAATATTTGTGCCACCAATTAATATAACTTTTACATCTAATGGAATAGGTTCAGGTTTTAAAGAAACCATTACCATAGAAGAACGTTGGTCAACAGTGTTTTCTATTGATAATTGTTTTACTTTTAATGCTTTTTTTAAAGCATCGTAACAAATTCCATTTGCAACTAAATCTTCAGCTTGAAAAAGTATATAACCTCCATTTGCCATATGCATTAATCCTGGTTTTAACATTGTAAAATCTGTTTTTAAAGAACCATAATAATTTTCGTATTCTAACATACCAAAAATATTATGATAAGAATAATTAGAATCCATTATAACAGGAGCACCCTCTGTATTGCTGTTATCTATAAATAAATTAACCCTGTAATTTAACCATGGCTCTGGTGCTTGTGGGCGAGGCCCTTGAACAGGTTGATTTGTATTTTGCTTTGGTTCATTTATAAATAAGGCAATATTTTTTAATATGTCTTCTCTAATTCCATTAAAATAAGTTGTTAATTTTTTATTACGTTTAAATTTAGATTTTATATTATTAATTGGAATATTAATTGTAAGTAAAGCAATATTGTTTTGCCATTCTTCAATTTTTTCATTTACTTGTCTTTCAATAGCTTTTATTTCGCTAATTACAGCCATTATTTTTTCTTGAACTATTGTAGATTTTTGTTCAAATTCTTTTTTTATTTCTGGATCTAATTTTTCAAATTCATCTTGCTCAACTGTTTTACCATCTATAACAGGCATCATATAAATTCCTGTTTGAGAGCTTTTTACAAAAAAGCCAAATTTTATAGCTTCTTTGTTTAAGTTTTCCATTAAAGCTGCTTTTTTATCTTCAAAATCTTGTTTTATTAAAGATTTTTCTTTTTCAAAATCTTCATTATTAAAAGTATTTTTTAAATCTTTTCTAATATCTTTTACAAAGTTTTCCATAGTTTTTTTGAATTCTTTTCCTTGACCAGCAGGGAAAGAAACACAAACAGGTTCATTTGGCTTTTCAAAATTATAAATATAACACCAATCTAATGGAGCTTTTTTCTTTTTAGAAATTTTGTCTAAATAATTTTTTGTATATTTTGTTTTTCCAACACCGCTAGGACCTTCCAAGAATAAATTGTAACCTTTTACATTTACATTAAGACCAAATTCTAGAGCTTTTATACCTCTATCTTGACCAATACCAGTATTAATTGGCTCTAAATTTTCTGTAGATTCAAAAGTAAAAACTTCAGGATTACAAACAACACGTAAATCCTTATAATTTAATTCATTTTTTTTCATTGGTAAACCTTCTTTCATTTTAAATATATAATGTCATAATAATGGCATTATCTGTATTTTTGTAATATTTATTTCGTATTCCTAATTTTGTAAAATTGAATTTTTCGTATAATTTAATTGCATTTGTATTATTTTCATTTACTTCTAAAGTAACAGAAGTAAATTTTAAACTATTTGCTATATTAATTAGTTTGGTTAAAATGTGAGTTGCAATGCCTAAGTTTCTCATATTTTTTTTAGTAACAATATTTGTTATATGAACATCATCAACAGATTTCCAAATTCCACCAAAACCAACTATTTCGTTGTTAATTTTAGCAACAATGTATATAGAATTTTCATTTTCTAATTCTTGTTTAAAAACATTATAATTCCAAAAATCATCAAATTCAGTTTCTAAAATATTTGAAATTGAATCTAAATCAGAAACTACCATATTATTTAATTCTAAATTCATTTTAATTTTCCTTCCTCTAATTGTCTTTCTGCTTGAGATTTTTTTAAGTACATAGGGGACAAAGAATTGTCAAAATTTAAATTAGCATTATTATGATTAAAAGCTGCAATACCTATAGAAACTGCATTACATTTATTGACATTATTTTGTGCAAAATTTGCATTTTTAAAAGCAGTTTTCAATAATGTATTAAATTCAATACTACCATCACCTACAAAAGTTATATCTTCATTAATAAATGAATTTAGTTTATTAATTATAGAAGTTATATCTGTAGATAAATAATCTAATTTTAATTCATAAATGCCATTTTTATTTTCATATAATGCTGCATAAGCATTATTATTTTTGGCATTAATTATAGAACAAACATATTTCGAATTTTCAATATTATATGCTAACCCTTCTAAAGAACTTATTCCAAAAGAAGGTTTATTATATACATCTACAAAAGCTTTTATTGTTGAAATTCCTATACGAATACCTGTAAAAGAGCCAGGGCCTTTACTACAAGCAAATAAATCTATGTCTGCAAGCGTTAGATTTGTTTCATCAAAAGCTTTTTTTATCATAGGCATTAAATTTTCAGAATGTGAAAGTGCATTATCTATAGAATTTTCATATAAAACTGTATTATCTTCTAATATAGCAACACTACAAACAATACTTGATGTTTCAACACTTAAAATCTTCAAAATTTTCACCTCTTAATCTAAAATTGCCATGGAAATCTAATTCCAAGCATCTATCATTTTCATTTTCAAAGTTTCTTGTAAAGTTAATTTTCATATAGTTATTAGGAAGAGCTTGCTCAATTAATTCGCCCCATTCAATAATACAAATACCTTTAGAAAAGTATTCATCACCACCAATTGCATAAAACTCGTCAACATCTTCTAATCTATAAACATCAAAATGATATAAATTAATATTTTCAGAATTGTATTCATTTACAATTGTAAATGTAGGACTAGAAATTTCATTTTCTAAGCCAAAATAACTTAAAATACCCTGAGTAAGTTTAGTTTTACCAGAACCTAAATCACCTGTTAAAACAATAATATCGCCAATTTGTAATTTACTAGCTAAAAACTTACCAAAATTAATTGTATCATTTTCAGAATGAGTAAAAATCTTTTGCATAAAAACTCCTTAAAAACTAAATAAAATCTTAATGTATTGTATATTAAAATGTAGAATTTGTAAATGAATTTTAAAATTATTTTTCAGATTTGAAAAATTCATTATATTTATTTCAAGGCGATTTTTATTCTAAGAAAATCCAAATTAAAACAAATCTAAGCGAAAGGAGGTAAAACAGAAATATATCAGTAAAAATTATAACAAAATCTTGAATAAGAAAATACAAATTGTTATAATAAAGAAAATTTTTGAAATTAAAAAGAAAAAATATTAGATTAAAAGATTATGATTATTCAAAAGAAGGATATTATTACATAACAATATGTATAAAAAATAGAAAATAACTATTATCAAAAATTGAAATTTATAATGCAAAAGCAATGTCAGACAATGTAGGGGGTCGGCGTTCCCGACGCCCCCCTACAAATGCCAAGATACCAATTGTTGTTTCTACATTAAAAAGATTAACAAACAAGGAAATAGAAAATAAAATTTGGCAACGAAATTACTATGAGCACATAATAAGAAATTAAAAAGAATATTACGAGATAAGAAAATATATGCAAAACAACCTAATAAAATGGTGTGAAAAGAAGGGGGAAAATAAAGATGGTAGAGAAGAAAAATAAAACCTTAGAAAAAGCAAGAAAAGAAATAACATATCTAACAGGAGATGAAGAGATAAGAAGATTAGCAGAACTAAGAGAAAAATGAGAGATGGATTGGAATAGCTCTATGGATTATTCGAAAAGAGAAGGAATAAAAGAGGGAATTAAAAAGGGAGCAAAGGAAAAAAATCTAGAAAATGCCAAGAAAATGAAAGAAAAAAATATTCCAACTGAAACTATAGTGGAGATAACAGGATTAACTAGAGAAGAGATAGAAAAGTTATAAAAATAATTTCTGTGTCTTGTCAGATAAAAATAATTAATATATAATTTGAATGAAAACAAAAGAAGGAGAAATGTAAAATGAATAAATATGCTAAAACCATTGCAACTGTGAGAAAACTACACTTTAGAAACGCTGTAGGGGCAAACGCTTCTGTACGACCGAAACAAAAACATACAAATAATTTAACGTCAAACGTTCCAACATCAAATGCTGCAATCACATTAATTGCCTTAATAATAACAATAATCGTATTATTAATATTGGCAGGCGTAACATTATCAATGGTAATGGGAGAAAATGGATTATTCGGAAAAGCAAACAAGGCAAAAGAAGAAACATCATATGCAAATGCACAGGAAAAGGTTAGAATTGCAGTACTAAATTCATACAATTTACAAGGAGACTTAGATAGCAACGAATTAAAAGAAAACATAAATAACATAGATGGTCTAAAAGAAAAAATAGATGGAGATATAAGTTATAGCCTAAAAATAATAGTAGACAATTATGAATTTGTAATAAACGATAATGGAAAAGTAAACGATAAACTACCAGAAAACAATAAAGATAACCCACAAAAAGCAGGAGTAGAAGTAGAACTAAAAGAAGGATGGAACGAGAATACAGTAAAAGGCATATCAGTAGGGAAAGGAAATACAATACCAGTACCAAAAGATTTCTATTATGTAGGTGGTACTTTAAGCTCAGGTGTAGTAATTTCAGATAGCAGTGCAGATAAAAACAAATACGCAGGAATTGAAGATGTTCCAGCAGGAGTAGCATATAATAGTGATGGAACAGTAAATGAACAAAAATCAGAATTAAAAGGAAACCAATTTGTATGGATACCATGTACTGTAGATGAATATGCAAAAATAGATTTTGAAATGGCAGATGCAGACTGGGATAAAACAACTCCAGATTCAGAAAAAGCATATATCCAAAAATACAGTGGTTTTTATATAGGAAGATATGAAGCAGGAGCAAACAAATTAAGATTTGAGGATGATAAAACATTGGAGGCACCAACAGGAACATCAGTAGGTGTACCAGGATGGTGGAATCCAAATTATACATCAGATAAAGTGGTAAGTGGAAAAATAACTTGCAAAGCAGGAGAAATACCATATTATCATGCGAATTATCAAACAGCAGTGGATATGAGTAAAGCAATGTATAATACTAGTGAATATGTAGAAAGTGACTTAGTAACAGGAACACAATGGGATATGACAATGAAGTTTATAAGTAACCAAGAACAATATTCAGATGTAAAAAGTTCTTTTTGGGGAAATTATAAAGATGGACAAGTAACATATAATGAAGGACAAGGAAGATATATTAGAGTAGATGGAAGTACTGGAATAGAAAGTGGTTCATTTACAACATCAGATAAAGATTATCATTATGGAATAAGGACAAGTGCTTCAAGTGAAAGTATGAAAAAAAATAATTTATATGATTTGGCAGGAAATCTATGGGAGTGGACAGTAGAAAGTGCATATCCAAGCAACCAAGCAGGAATATGCAGTACACTTAGAGGCGGATCTCTTGGTGATGTATATACAAATAGACCAGTGTGTTATCGAAGAGGTTATACTGTATTTAGCACAATTATGACACATGGTTTTCGACCTGTTTTATATATAAAATAAAACAAATGTCGAAGAATATAAAACAATTGTCTGAAAATGTCGAATACATGCGAACGAAATATGATTTTTTTATGTTATTTTATTGTAATTAAAAAATGCTAATAGTACAATATTCATTATCGAAATTTTACAAAGAAAAGGATGAGTTAAATGAGGGAGTTAGAAACCGAAAGGTTATTTTTAAGAAAATTTCATGAAGAGGATTTAGAAGATGCCTATAAGAATTGGGCAAGTAGTAAAAAAATTGCAGGATGCTTTGATTATAAAAGACACGAAAGTAAAGAAGAAAGTAAAGTTATGATAGCATCATTAAGAAATGAATTTGCAAATGGAGAGCCTGTATGGGTATTAGAATGTAAAAAAACAGGAAAAGCAATAGGCTATATAAGAATTGTATTAGAAAATGAAAGAAAATGTAATATGTCTGCATTTATAATAGGAGAAAAATATGAAAAAGAAGGTTATCTTGAAGAAGCTTTGGAAAGAGTTATAAAATTTTTAATAATAGAAAAAGGATATGATATTTTATCAACATATTTCTTTGATTATGATGAAGAGTTAACAAAATTCAATGAAAGTGTTTTAGAAAAAGTAAATATGCAAAAAGAAGCAGTTCTTAGAAATAGAAAAGTAAATAAAGAGAATGGAAAAATGATAAGTAAAATAATTTATTCTGTAATTAAAGAAGATTTAATGAAAAAAGCAGTATAAAATAATATAAATTCTTCCATAATTGTATAAATTTATTTAGATTAGTAAAAAATAGATTTATATAGTTATGGAGGTTTTTTTATGAAAGATTTTTTAGGAATAGCAAATGTAAAAGCAATTCAGGTTTTAGATTCAAGAGGAAATCCAACAGTTCAAGTAGAGGTTGTAACAGAGCATGGATTTTCTGGAATAGCTATTGTTCCTTCAGGTGCTTCTACAGGAAGTTTTGAAGCAGTAGAATTACGAGATGGAAATAAAGAAAAATATTTAGGAAAAAGTGTTGAAATTGCAGTAGAGAACGTAAATAAAAAAATAGCAAGTAAATTAATTGGTATGAATGTATATGAACAAAGAAAACTAGACGATTTTATAATAGAATTAGATGGAACAAAAAACAAATCTAGATTAGGAGCAAATGCACTTTTAGGAGTTTCTCTAGCTGTTGCAAAAGCAGCTGCAAATTCACTTGGAATAGGATTATATCAATATATAGGAGGAATAAATGCAACAGAAATGCCAGTTCCAATGATGAATATTTTAAATGGTGGAAAACATTCAGATAACAATATAAGTATGCAGGAATTTATGATAATTCCCATAGGAACAAAAAGTTTTGCAAAAAGATTGCAAATAGGAACAGAAGTATACCATAATTTAAAGAAAATTTTAAAAGAAAGTGGACATGTAATTTCAGTTGGAGATGAAGGAGGTTTTGCACCAAATTTGGAAAATGAGGAAGAAGCAATAGAAAGCATAATAAAAGCAATAGAAAAAGCAGGTTATAAACCAGGAGTAGATGTATGTTTAGCCTTAGATGTAGCAAGTACAGAAATGTATGATGAAGCAAAAAAGGAAGGAAAAGATGGCTATTTATTCTGGAAAACAGGAGAATATAAAACAAAAGAAGAAATGATAGATTATTTGTGCATGTTAGTAGAAAAATATCCTATAATTTCAATAGAAGATGGACTAGCAGAAGAAGATTGGGAAGCTTGGAAAATACTAACAGAAAAAATAGGAGATAAATGCCAACTAGTAGGAGATGACTTATTTGTAACAAATGTAGAAAGACTAGAAAAAGGAATAACAAATAAAATTGCAAATGCAATACTAATAAAATTTAATCAGATTGGAACATTAACAGAAACATTAGATGCAATAAAAATGGCTCAAAAATATGGTTATAAAACAATAATTTCACATCGCTCTGGAGAAACGGAAGATACTACTATAGCCGATTTAGCAGTAGCAGTAAATGCAGGGCAAATAAAAACAGGAGCACCTTGTAGAACAGATAGAGTAGCAAAATATAACAGACTTTTAAATATAGAAGATGAGATAAATTAATAATAAAAAAATATAAGACGGCCATTGGTCGTCTTATTTGCTATATTAAATTTATATGGTATAATTCGAAAAAAAGGAGGCTATTATGAAAAAGAAAATAGGAATATGTATAATAATTGCTTTATTTATTTTTGTTGTAATAGGAGTTGTAAGTTTAGTAAAAAGTAAAAATGAAACAAGTAAATTAGAAGAAAGTCAAAATCAAGTGGAGGATGAGTTTATGAAGGAAGATAATGTTGAAAATATTGTAAACGAAGCGGAGAATAATAGCAACAAAACACCTGTAGAAGTTAATGGAAAATTATCTGTAAAAGGTAAGAATATAGTAAACAAAAATGGAAAAAAATTTGTAATTCAAGGGGTTAGCACACATGGAATTGCATGGTTTCCACAGTATGTAAATGAAGAAACATTTAAAACTTTAAGAGATGACTTTAATGCAAATACAATAAGAATTGCAATGTATAGTAATCAAAATGATGGATATAACGAAAGTTTACATACTAAAGTTTCTAAAGGTGTTGAATATGCTAAGAATTTAGGAATGTATGTAATAATAGATTGGCATATTTTAAATGATAATAATCCAAATCAAAATAAAGAAAGTGCTAAAAAGTTTTTTAATGAAATGACAGAAAAATATAAAGATTATGATAATGTTATATATGAAATATGTAACGAACCAAATGGAAATGTACAATGGGAAAAAGATATTAAACCATATGCAAAAGAATTAATAACAACAATTAGAGAAAAGGACAAAGATGCAATTATAATTGTAGGAACACCAACGTGGAGTCAAGATGTAGATATAGTATCAAAAAACACAATAGAAGGCGAAGACAACATTGTATATGCATTACATTTTTATGCAGCAACACATAAACAAGATTTAAGGAATAAATTAAAAACAGCTTTAGATAATAATTTGCCAGTATTAGTTAGCGAGTTTGGAATATGTGATGCTTCAGGAAATGGAAATATAGATATAAATGAAGCTAATAACTGGATACAATATTTAAGGGGAAATGGAATAGGTTATGTATGTTGGAATTTATCGAATAAAAATGAATCATCATCATTATTAAAAAATACAACTCAAAAAATAAGTAATTGGACTGATGAAGAATTATCTGAAGAAGGAAAATGGCTAAAAGAGACTTATAATAAATAAAAAGAGAATTTTATATGGAGCGGGTGGCGGGAATCGAACCCGCGCTATCAGGTCGGAAGCATGACATTCTACCACTAAATTACACCCGCAAGTGTATTTATATTATAAAATATAAATGTATATAATGCAATATAAAATAAAAAAGAATCGTAATTTATTTACGATTCTTAAAATATGGAGCAGGTAGTGGGAATCGAACCCACGTCATCAGCTTGGAAGGCTGAGGTAATAGCCATTATACGACACCTGCATTTCCGCTTGACGAGTATTAGTATAAACTATTAGAAATGAAATGTCAATACTTTTTTGAAAAAAATTTAAAAAAATTACCAAATTTTTATATTGAAAAAAATGTAGTATTATGGTATAACAATATTGTTGAGGAGAGATAAACAAAAGGAGGAATATAAAATGGCACACAAAGGAAATAAATCACAAATTTTTGTTAGAGTAACAGCTTTAGTTCTTGCTGGGTTAATGTTATTAAGTGTTGTGGGAACATGCATATATTACTTAATAGCTAGATAAAATAAGAAACAGAGGAAGAAATATGATAAATAATTTATTTAATGGTGTAAATGAAGTTTTTCAAAATGATGTAGTGGGCTATATAAATAGTTTGCAAGAATATCCTATAAAATTAGTTTTGCTAATAATAGATTTAAGCATAGTTATATGGCTTTTGAGTAAAATTATAAAAATTGCGAAAGATACAAGAGCATGGCAATTAATAAAAGGAATAGTATTTTTATTATTAGCTACATGGGTTAGTGGAATTTGTAGACTAACTATATTAAATCACATATTAAATGCAATTACAGATTGGGGAGTATTATCTTTAGTAATAATTTTTCAACCAGAAATTAGAAGAGGACTAGAACAACTGGGAACGAGCAAATTTTCTAAATACTTTGGATTAGATAAAGATATTGCAACTAAAACAAAAGAAGCAATATATAAAATAGTAATTGCAGCAACAGAACTTTCTAAAGAAAAAACAGGAGCATTAATTGTAATTGAAAGAGATATAGAAATTAAAGATATAATTAATACAGGAGTTCAAATGGACTCTGAAATATCTCCACAATTACTTACAAATATATTTATTCCAAATACACCATTACACGATGGAGCTGTTGTAATAAGTAACAATAAAATATCAGCTGCAGCTTGTATGCTTCCACTTGCATCAGATAGAGATATATCTCAAAAACTCGGAACAAGACATAGAGCAGCAATAGGAATATCAAAAGAATCAGATAGTATAGTAGTTGTAGTTTCAGAAGAAACAGGAAAAATATCAGTAGCAAAAGATGGAACACTTATAGCAGATGTTAGAGAAGATGTATTAAAGAAAATATTAATTACAAATATAGTAACAAAAAGATTTACAGAAGAACAAGACAAAAAAGACTTTGTAGATAAAATTAAAAATAAAATAAAAAATAAATCAAAATAATAAGGTAAACATTGTATGGACACGATGTTACGTGCCACTATAAATTAAAATACTGTAAAATTGTTGCAATTTATTTAAATTTATGTTAAAATTTCAAAAGATTAATAAGTGTTCGCATAGGAGGAAAAACAAATGGAAATATTAAAATATATATTAATAGGAATTTTTGTTATAAACTGTTTAGCATTAATAATAATTACAATGATGCAATCAAAAGAAGATAGTGGTTTATCTGGAACAATTACAGGTTCTTCAACAAATAACTTTTATGAGAAAAATAAAGGAAGAACAAAAGAAGGAAAACTAAAAAGATGGACAATTATTTTAGGAATTACATTTGTAATATTAGCAATAGCTTTAGTTATAGTATATTAAAAATAGGCAGTTTTTAAAAACTGCTTTTTTTGTATGCTGGGAAAGGATTAAAAATGGACGAAAAAGAAAATTTAATTTTAAAATTTATGTCACGAGAAGATTATGTGCCAATGAAAGCAAAAGAAATTGCAGGAATATTTATGGTGCCGAAAAATAAATATAATAATTTCAAAAGCATATTAGACAAATTAGAAAAAGAATATAAAATTCAAAAAAATAGAAAAAATAAATATTCAATAATAGATGAAAATAAATATATTAAAGGTGCTTATAGAGGAAATGAAAAAGGCTATGGATTTGTTATACCAGAAAATGAAGAAATGGAAGATATTTTTATTCCTAGAGGAAATAATAACAATGCTTTAAATGACGATATTGTTGTTGCTGAAATTGTAAAAGAATCTGAAGATGGTAAGAGAAAAGAAGGTAAAATTGTAAGTATAGTAAAACACGAAAAAGATAAAGTTGTTGGATTATTTGTAAAAAGTAAAAATTTCGGATTTGTAATTCCAGATGATAAAAAATTTGGTGGAGATATTTTTATATCTAAAAGCAATTTTGCAAAGGCAAAAAACAATCAGAAAGTAGTTGTAAAACTTACAAAATATCCAGAAAAAAATAAAAAGGCAGAAGGAAAGATTATTGAAATAATTGGTGGCATAGACGAAGCTGGAGTAGATATGCTATCTTTAGTAAAGGAATACGATTTGCCTTATGAATTTCCACAAGGGGTAATAGAAGAAGCAAAATCTAAAGGAAATAAAGTAGATAAAAAAGATATACCAAATAGAGTAGATTTAAGAGATAAAACAATTTTTACAATAGATGGAGAAGATGCAAAAGATTTAGATGATGCAGTAAGAGTATATAAAAACGATGATGGAAATTATATGTTAGATGTTCATATAGCAGATGTAAGCTACTATGTAACAGAAAACAGTTTGTTAGATAAAGAAGCAATAATAAGAGGAACAAGCATATATATGTTAGATAGAGTAATTCCTATGCTTCCAAGAGAACTTTCAAATGGAATATGTAGCTTAAATGCAGGTGAAGATAGATTTACACTATCGTGCACAATGGAAATAGATAAAGAGGGAAATATCATTTCTTCAGATGTATATAAGGCAGTAATAAAAGTTACTGAAAGAATGAATTATAAAGATGTACAAAAAATAATAGATGGTAGCGATGAAGAGGTTTTGGAAAGATATAAAAATTATATTCAAGATTTTAAATTAATGGAAGAACTTGCAAAAATACTTAAAAATAAAAGACTAGAAAGAGGCTATTTGAATTTAGATTTGCCAGAAAGCAAAGTAGTTTTAGATAATAATGGACATGCAGTAGATATAAAAAAATATGAATTATATTTTAGTAATGAGATAATAGAGCAATTTATGCTTAGTGCTAATGAAACAATAGCAGAAAGATTTTATTGGTTAGAAGCTCCATTTATATATAGAGTTCATGAAGAACCAGACATAGACAAAGTAAAAGAATTAAATAAATTTTTATATAACTTTGGATATAAAATAAATAAGTCAGGAGATAAAGTATATCCTAAAGAATTTGCGAAAGTACTAGATAGTGTAAAGGGTAAAACAGAAGAAAGAGTGGTATCAAATTTAGTTTTAAGAACCTTAAAAGTAGCAAGATATGAATCAGAAAACGATGGGCACTTTGGAATAGCAAGTAACTACTATTGCCACTTTACATCTCCAATAAGAAGATACCCAGACTTATTTATACACAGAATAATATCAAAATATTTAGAAAATAATTACGAGCTTTCAGAAAAACAAAAAGAAAAATATGAAAAACAAGCAGAACAATATGCCAAAACTTCATCAGATAGAGAAAAAATAGCAACAAAAGTTGAAAGAGACAGTATAGACATAAAAATGGCAGAATATATGCAAGATAGAATTGGTGAAGAATATGAAGGTATGGTTTCTAGTGTAACAAGCTTTGGAATATTTGTAGAACTAGATAATACAGTAGAGGGATTAATAAGGTTTGAAAACTTAGGAGACGAATACTTCGAATATGATGAAGAACACAAACAACTAATAGGAGAAAAAACAGGTATAACCTATAAAATAGGAGATAGAGTAAAAATTAAAGTTATAAATGCAAATAAAGAAACAAGGCAAATAGATTTTGAAAAAATCTAAATTACCTAAAAATACTCATAATACTTGGGAGAAATAAGCTAATTGTAGCAAGTACAATTACACTTATTCCTCCTTTTATATTTTTATTTTGTTTTATTTCATAAATAGCATAGCCTAAAGTTTCAAAGAAAACTACTAAGGAAATTAAAAATAAAATAAAAGACATAAATTTCATCCTCCAATTATTAAGTTTCGGTTAATAAATAACCAGATTTAACGACAACAGAAGCATTAACTTTAAAAAAACAGTTTTGAAAATTATTTTTCCAATTAAAATTGTTCCATTTGCTATTTGTAGAAAACTGGTTTATAGCATGGTTACCTATTCCTGCTATATCTGCATTATATACTTTAGAAATTTTATATAAGTAAGAAGTAATATTCTTTTCTAAGTATTTACTAGCAGTATTAGAAATTGCATTAATTGTTTCTTCAGAAGTATATCCATTATCTTCATCAACAGAAGAAATTCTTGCATGTAATTTACAATTAACTGTAACATATGGAGAACCATTAATAAATTCTACTTTTGTTGTATTTCTTTTGTTTTTGTAAATATATAAATCTAAAGAATTAGAACTATCATGTGGACTTGGAATAGAAATTGTTGTGGAAGATAAATTATTAGTTACTATTAAATGACAAATATTTTCAATTGCACCAAGTTCACCTACTAATTTATCATCTTTAAAAATTGCAAGCCCTATTGTTTCAGTACCAGGTTTTTGTTTATATTGTGTACCATTTTCAGACTCTTTATTACTACTAGAAGAACTAGAATCTTTTATTTTATCTAGATTTCCTAGTATAGCATATGTTTCACGTGTTTTTGAACATAATTGATCATAAAAATGTCCAATAGTAACATTATCTGTAAAACCTGTATTTTCATTTGAAACAGGAGTTATTTCATAATATTGGGAAACCGAACTTTCTAAATCTGGTTCAGTATTTTTTATAAAATCTACTGCCTTGCATTTGCTAATAATAATAGAAGCATCAGGCCTTACTTGGATATTATTAATTAAAGTATAAATTTCTCCTGAAATTCCATTAGATGCAATTTCTTCTGAAAATACAATAGCTTTACAATGAGCTAAATTAACTTGCTTACTTAAATAACTATTCATTAAATTCATTGCAGTTGGTATTGTATCACTTTCAACATTATAAACAAAAGAAGAAGTTGAAGATGAAGAAGATGAGGAATCTTTTCCAGAAGAAGGTTTGGTAAATTGAAAAGAAATATTGTAATTGCTTGAACTTCCTTTATCAATTCCCATTGCAATAGTATAATCTAAATTATCTATACCTCTTGTACCCTTATAAATAAGTAAAGAACAAACAATATATATAATTGTTAATATAACTAATATTATTTTTGAAAATTTTTTCATTTAATGTTCCCTCTCTCCGTCCTATTCTTTTTAGAAAGTTTAATATTGGCTAAAAATAAAATTATAAAGCCAAATAGATAAACTAATCCTAGAGTTGTATTTCTATAAATTACATTTGTAAAAAAACGTATTTGAACTAAATTTTTAGGAATCAAACTAACTCCTAAGCATAACAAAGTCCAACTACATATAAGCATATTAGAATTTTTTAAATTAAATAGGTCCTTAAAGATATTTATAGAAAGTGCAAAAATAAAACTTAAATAAGATACAACAGAAATAATCCATACAAGTAAAAATATAGCATCCACTCTTTGAAAAAATCTACCAAATTCAATTAATCTTGCTGCTAAATAAAGAGGAGCAATTTGTTCTGCATTTGAAATAAGCGGGAAAATTAAAATAACTGTTGCAATACTAAATAAAAGTAGAATAAAGGATATTATAATAAATGAATAACCAATTCTTTTTATTTCTGAGTTATATTCCACATATTTAGGTAAAAAGTAAAAAACAGCAATTGCCGAATATGCATAAATATTGCTCATTCCGCTAATAAAAGTAGAATAAAAACCATCACCTAAAATGGGGAAAATATCTTGGTAATTAAAATTTTTCATTGTAGCAAAGAAAATGAAAATTATACTTAAAAATAAAACAGGTAAAACAATAAAATTACCTCTTGCAATAGATTTAATCCCCAAATAATTGCAGCCAATAATTGCAAGTATAAATAAAAATAGTATTAAAGTAATAGAATAATTTTGAAAATAAATTATTTTTAAATTTTCAGCGAAATTTCTAAGTGTAATACTAGAAAAACTTATAAAATATATTAAAAACAATATACCAGTTAAATATTTAAGAAATTTTCCACCAATAAAGCTGGATATATTTAATATATCATGTCCAGGAAACTTATTAAAAATTCTAACTATAAACATCATAAATAAAAAGGCTAAAATAGATACAAAAATTATATTTAATAAAGAACTTGAACCCGTTTTTGCAATTACATTTTTTGGTAAACTTAAAATAACATGGTTTAGCACTACAACCAATAAAAGTGAAAGAGCTTCTAATGAACCTATTTTATCTCTCATAAAATTTTAATATAATCAATTATATAAAATTGATTAATTCCTCCTTTCTATTATTTGTATTTCCATTTCATACTTAAATGTTTTTGAGAAGTTGGACGTTTGGTATTTAAATAGTCTGGTCTTCGTTCTCTTTTATATTCATAATGAACAAAATAGCTAGATCCAGTTGAATTTATTAATGGAGCAAAAGGAACCATATAAGGAACACCAAAAGATTTTAAACTACATAAAATTGTTATATAAACAAATATCAATAAACCTATTCCTAAAAAACCAGCAATAAAAGCGAATAATATAAAAGCAAATCTCATAATACGAATATGAAATCCAAAAGAAAAATCTGGTATAGCAAAAGAGGCAATACCTGTTATAGCTATAACAATAACTAAAATAGGACTAACAATGCTTGCACTAACAGCAGCATCGCCTAAAACCAAAGCACCAACAATTCCAATAGTAGAGCCAACTGGTGATGGAACTCTAAGGCTAGATTCACGAATAAGTTCAAAAGAAAATTCCATTAAAAAAACTTCAAAAATAACTGGAAAAGGTACATTTTCTCGTGATGCAACAATAGAAAATAATAATTCTGTAGGTATAAGCTCTTGATGAAAATTTGTAATAGCTATCCATAAACTAGGTAAAAGAAGCGTTATAAACATTGCAAATAAACGAATAAACTTTAATAAATTTGTAAATTGAGGTTTTAAATTTGTATCTTCAGGAGAAGAAATAAAATCTACAAAGGTTGAAGGTAAAATTAAAGCATACGGATTTCCGTTTATTAAAATAATAACTTTTCCATCATATAAAGCCTTGGCACATTTGTCTGGTCTTTCTGTAGACAAAATTTGAGGAATACCAAAAGAATTAGATTTTTCAATAAGTTGTTCTAACTGACCAGAAGAAATAAGTGAATCTATTTCTAAGTTATTTAACCTATATTTAATCTCAGCAACTAAAGAACTATTAGCAATATCTTTTAAATAACAAACTCCACATTTAGTTTTACTAAGATTACCAACATCAATATTTTCAATAATTAAATTTTCATTATTAATTGTTCTTCTTAAAAGGGAAGTATTAGTTCTAATATTTTCAACAAAAGCTTCCTGAGGACCTTTAATTACAAGTTCATTTGTAGGAGTAGAAATACTCCTTTGCTGAAAACCTTTAACATCTATATCAAAGCCAATATCTAAAGTATCTATAAATAGAGCACAGTTACCAGAATTAACACCAGAAATTAAATCTGAAAACTCCTTAGTTTGCTTAACATCGTTTTGAGGAAGCAAACAATTAAAAATATAATCTTTCAAATCGAATTTAGACTTTTTACTAACCTTGCATTTTATTTTTTCTGTTGGAATTTTAATCTTAAAAGGGTTTTTATCATCAGAGGGATTTATTTTTTGGGTATGATTAGAATTATCAGTATTCCATTGGAATTTTTTTATATTATTAAAATTATGTGTAGGGAAGGCGTCTTCTGTCGACTCATCTGTTTTATTAGTAAAGGAAACTCCATCATCTTCAAATGTATTTGCTCTATTTCTAAGCATAAGAGGCTTAATAACAAAATCGTTAATCAATTCAGAATCAGACATACCATCTATATAAAATAAAAAAGCACTATACTGTTTATTGCGAGCATAAATATTAAACTCCCTAACAACAATATCAGAATTAATTAAAGTATTAAATTTTATATTAATATATTCTAAATTTTTAGATAAATCTGAAAAAACAACTTTATAATCAGAAGAATTACTTTCAGCATTATAACTTATTTTTTTTTCTTCTTGCTCATCACCTATTAAAACGAAATTATAATCTTCAACAGGTTCATATTTAAACAAATTTAGAACTTTATTTAAAACACTCATACACAAGCCTTTCAAAATTTTTATTTATTAAAATTACCAAATGCCAAATATATTGTTTTTTATACCTTGGTGTCGCAATCTTCGGAATTGAAAATGGTCTATTGACCATTTAGAACTAAATTACCTTTTTATAAAATATAATTTACATATTTACATTAATAATACATAAATTAACAAAAGGAAGATTGCTCCAAATCGCACTCGCAGGTGTAACTGCTCGTTTGGTCGCTTACGCGGTATTTCAAAACAAATATATTTGTCATTTTATTAAATATTATGTCAGACGTTGTAGGGGTCGGCGTCCTCGACGACCCGCAAAGAAAATCTATATTTTTAAATTCTAGGAAAATTCTAATTTTATTGTAGGGGCGACGCCTTAAGTCGACCAAAATTAATTTGTAATATAATTCCCAATAATAATTTAATCCAAATTTTATTTTATAATAGTATTATTTTCAAAAAATATAAAAATATGTAAATACTACAAAAAATAATTTTCATATGTTATAATAATATGGAGCGGACTATATTAATAATTCTAAAATATAATAAAGATGGAGGAACCAATGAAAAAATTTATTATGAATTCAATTATATTATTGTTATTTATAGCAGCCATAGTATTAGGAATATATGTGTTAAATGAATATGTAATTCAAAATGAAACAGTAGCAGAAGTTTTTCAGCAAGGCTATGATAATGTTACTGCAATATCAAAAAATGAAGATACAAATGTAGAAGATCCAACAAATTCTATAACAACTTCTTATAATAGTAATTTTTCAGATAACGATAATTTTTATTATAATCAATTAGATGATTATGCAAAAATAATTTATAGCAAATTAAACGAAAATAAAGAAAATATGAAAAGCGGAAACTATACAATAGAATTTGGAAAAACATTTAATGAATTTTTAAATTCAGAAAATGGAGAACAAAAAATGAATCAGGAATATCAATCAGCTTTAGATGCATATCTTTTAGATAATCCAGATGTTTTTTATTTAGATGTAACAAAAATGTATTTATTAATGAATACACGTACAGTAAGAAATAAAACTACCTATACAGTAACAATAGGCGGAGAAAATGGAGAAAGCTATTATAATTCAAGCTTTTACTCAAAACAACAAATTGATAGTACAATAGAAAATATAGAACAAGAAGCGGACTATATAATAAATAATACTTCAAATAATACATATAAAAAACTACAACAAATGCACGATTGGTTAGTAGATAATGTAGAATATGAACAAAGTTTAACAGGTTCAAATATAAGAAATATATATGGAGCATTTGAAGAAAAACAAGTAGTATGCGAAGGATATGCAAAAGCATATAAATATTTATTAGATAAAGCAGGAATAGAAAATATAATAGTTGTAGGTTATGGAACAAATTCTAAGGGAAGTACAGAAGACCATGCTTGGAACTATGTAAAACTAAATGGAAAATGGTATGCAGTAGATGTAACATGGGATGATCCAATTATAGTTGGAGGAGGAAAAATATCAGATAAAAATAGATACAATTATTTTCTAAAAGGTTCAAATAATTTTAATGGAACACATAATGCAACAGGAAAAACCTCTGAAGGAGGAATAATATTTACATATCCAGAATTAAATGTTTCAGATTTTAATTAAAAAATAACCTTATGTAGATATAAAAAAAGTCCATAATAAAATATATTATCAAATTTTCTTACTACTTGCGTAAGAAAATTTGAAAAAATTTACATAATTTCTTGACTTTTCCTTTGAAAGGTTTTATAATAGAAAATGTAGTTAGCGAGATCAAATTATGTAAACTGCGAAAAGTTTAAAAATTTATTATAAATATTTTAGGAGGTAAAAATGAAAAATTTAAAAATTTCATTAACAGCAATAGTAGCTGCAATAATTTTAGCAATATCTACAGGAGTTTATGCTTATACTGGAATAGGAAATGTAGAAATACAAGCAATGCCAAATTCATTATCAAATGGAACAGCAACAGTATCTAATGCTAGCAAATATCAATTTGTAGAAATTACAAGTGAAAAGTATAGCACAATTAAAAAATTAGAGGCGCAATACAAATTATTAAAAGCATATTTAGATTACACAGCAGATAATACAAATACTACTTTAGCAAATGCATACAGTTCAGAATGTGATTCATATTATGCTACATATGGAAATAAAAATGAAACAAGAGATGCAACAATAAATGCCGTATTAAATTCTTACACAATGGGAAGTACAATGGCAGAAGAATGTAAATCAAAATGGGTAAATGAATTAGTTGAGTTTAATGCATCAAACTGGTCAAATGTTACAGATAGTAAAATTCAAATTGATTTATCAACATTCTCAGGAACTAAATATTATATAGCATGGGTTGAAACAAGTACATCAGGAAAATATTATGCAGAAGCTTATAAAGTAACAGGTACTAAAAAAGATGACGACAAAAAAGACAATACTACAAATAATGATGACAAAAAAGATAATACAAATTCTGCAGTAAAAAATGATACAAATAATGAAAATACACCAAAAACAATAACAACAAATAAATCAACAGCATCATCTTTACCACACACAGGTGTAAACGATGTAATAATAGCATTAATAGCTGTAGCATTAGTAGTATCTGGAATAGCATATATAAGATATAGAAAAATAAAATAAAACATAAAAATAAAAAGAACACATATTTAAATGTGTTCTTTTTATTTTACAAAATTAATATTACAAAACAATAACAAAATGTTGACATTTTATGTAAATAGTGGTATTATATAGATATGAGGGGGAAACCTCGTTTATATATATGAAGCTCCATGTGAGGAGCAATAGGATTTATATGCACATTGAAAATTAAGGAGGAAAAAACATTATGAAGAAGACAACATTTTTTCGGAGAGTAGCATTAACATTAGTATTTGCATTGGTAATTACAAGCTTTGCAGGTATTACCAATGTAAACAAAGCACAGGCAGCTATGACTGCTGGTAATGTTGTGTATGAAGGTAATGGAAGTCTAACCTGTGGTAGTGCAACATTGAAGTTGGAAAATGGTGTACTTACGTACATTGGTTCAACAACCAAGAAGTACTGGGATAATCCAGTTGCTGGAACAATGGTAATTAACCAAAAGGATCGGTTAGGTCATGTGTTCTGGTATAGCGGAATTTATTTCGTTATAGATATGGACAATGGTACTATCATTCAGGCATACAAGAATTCTAGTAATTCTTATTGCATTAAATCATCTGGTGCAGCTGTATACGGTAGCTCTGCTTATATGGCAACTATTAATACATGTATTATTGATGATGAGTGGTTTTACCAGGAAAACATGGCAAAGATGCAGCGTCTTATGACTAGAGCTGAATTCGACAGAATAAGCAAAGGTGAAGATCCAGTAGAACCAACACAGGCGCCAACAGTAGCACCTACAACAGAACCAACAGCTACACCATCTAACAGCTGTGGACCTACAGCAAGTTGTCAGCCAACAGCAAATCCAACACAGACACCAGCAAACAACGGAGGTTGTAAAGGAAATTGTGGTTGTGGTTGCGGAAGCAATTGTAACGATACTTGCTGTGGAGGAAATTGCTCATGTAAGAAAGATAGCAATAGCAACAATAGTAACAATAATAATAGTGGAGATGTCAATGTAAATGGCAATAATAATACTATTATTATTAATGGAAGTAGCAATAATGGAAACAGCAGTAATGGTGGAAATGCATCGTTACCAAATTTGAATGTGAAAATTGCAGGAAAGGAAAAAATGAATCTTTCTGGAAAAACTTTTGTAGCTTATCCAAAAGAAAAAATCATTGTTCCTTACAATGCAATAAATGCAAAAGGCCAGAGCTGTAAAGTAGTTGCAACATCTGCAAGCAAAAATCTTTCTGTAAAGGTAAATAGCAAAAATAAGCTTACAATTACAGTAGGAAAGAAAGCTAAAGATGCTGGAAAGTACAAAGTTATGGTGAAAAATGGAAGATTAACTTCTTATATTACTGTATTTGTTTACAAACATAGAGTTGTAACTTCTGGAAAGAGAATTAAACTTTATAAGAAGCAAAACAAACTTTATGGTTGGTTAATATTTAACAGTAAGAAGAAGAAAATCAACTGGAATGGTCTTACAATGAAAAATGTCAAATCTGCGGGATTCATTGAAGGATCTTGGAGAATTGGTGTAATCCTTCGAAACGGAACTGTAAAGTCCATTTCTTATAAGGAAGGAACAGTAAGGACCATTGGAAAAAATGCAAAATGCTTTAGAAGAAATGAGCGTGGTTGCATTGTGTCTTATGTTAAGAAAAACAATAAGACTGTAAAAAAGATAACAGGTAAATAGTTTGGTGCATAAATCCTTAAAGGAAAGGAGGTTAGACAATTGTCTAGCCTCCTTTCTGATGTTTATAATATTATACAAATTAATCCTCCACTGCCCTCGTTTACAATTCTTTCTAGTGTTTCTTGGAGTTTTAATTGTGCATCTTCTGGCATATGACTTAATTTATTTTGAAGTCCTTCGTTTACTAATTCATGTAAACTTTTTCCAAATATATTTGAGTCCCATATTTTTGTAGGGTCATTTTCAAATTCTGATAGTAAGTAGTTTACTAAATCTTCAGATTGTTTTTCACTTCCGACTATTGGAGATACTTCTGTTTCAATGTCTGCACGAATCATGTGTATACTTGGTGCTTTGGCTTTTAGTTTTACACCAAATCTTGAGCCTTGTTTTACCATTTCTGGTTCATCTAAAATTAATTCATCTATTGTAGGGGTTACTATTCCATAACCTTTTGCTTTTACTTCTTCTAAGGCATAGCTAAATTTATCAAATTCTGCTTTTGATTGTGCTAGGCTAATTAAAGTAGAAAATAGGTCTTCTTCATTATTTATTTTTATTCCAGACATTTCTGTTAATATATTGTATAGTAATTCTTCTCTTAAAGTAATGTTAACATCTACAGAGCCTGTTCCAAGTTGTATTTGAGTTATAGATGTTTTTTCTATAATTTCTGTATGAGAAATTTTGCTTACACAAGAATCTACATCTTTTAATAAACTTGCACTTGTAAAAGCTGTTTTTATTTCAGAGAATAGTTCAACTTTTATTTTGTGTTCATCATCTAAATTATTAATCCATTGTGGAAAGGTTAAGTTTATTTGTTCTATAGGAAATTCATATAGAACTTTTGTGAACATTTCATTTACATCATTCATATTTAAGTTTGCACAATTTATAGGCATAACTGGTGTTTGATATTTTTCTTCCAAATTTTGTGCTAAACTTAATGTATAGTCAGAGTTTGGTGTAGCTGTATTTAAAACAATAACAAATGGTTTATTTAGAGCTTTTAATTCATTAATTACTCTTTCTTCTGCCTCTATGTAGTCTTCTCTTGGAATATCTGTAATACTTCCATCTGTTGTCATTACTATTCCTATTGTAGAATGTTCTTGAATTACTTTTTTTGTACCAATTTCAGCAGCTTGTTCAAAAGGAATTTCTTCATCTGACCAAGGTGTTTTTACCATTCTAGGCATATCGTCTTCTAAATGGCCAATGGCATTATTTATTAGGTATCCAACACAATCTACCAAACGGGTTTTAAATTTAATATTTTCACCAACAGTTATTTCAACAGCTTCATTAGGAACAAACTTAGGCTCTGTAGTCATAATAGTTCTACCAGCTGCACTTTGTGGAAGTTCGTCTCTTGCCCTTTCTTTTCTGTATTCATTTTCAATGTTTGGAATAACAAGTAAATCCATAAAACGTTTAATAAAAGTAGATTTACCAGTTCTAACAGGACCAACAACACCTACATATATATCACCATCAGTACGTTTTGCTATATCCTGATAAAGTTCTAAATTTTCCATTCTTATATCCTCCTCGTAAAAGTTTGTACTTTTTTTATTTAGTTAATTTATATTAATGAAAGGACAGAATTATTCTAATTTATTTAAAATTTTATTTAATAAAAATTATTTACATTATCTAAAAATATTTAAAAATAAATATTTCTCGGTTCAATACTCTCGTTATAGTTTCTAATAGAAATTCAAACGAGCCTCTCGCAAGACGCGCCCTCATTTAAATTTAATAAGAAGCTATACACTCGCTCCAATCACATTCGAAATATTGATTTTTAAGCTATTTTTAGAATTGAAATAAAAATTAAGAATTAAAAATAATACAATGTAGCTCCACGAGTGTGAAGCATTTTTCTTTCGAAAACATGCAGAAAGAAAATATCCTTCACACTGCAAGATGGAGCGGATTTATATATCTAATAAAAATTATGCTTGAACATTATAAATTTTATTGATAAAATAAAAAAAGTTAAGGAGTGATGAAATGAAAATTCTAATAAAAAACTGTAATTTAATATCAATGAGTGAAAACAGAGAAAAGTATGAACCAAATATGGATATTTTAATAGAAGATAATAAAATAAAAAGAATAGAAAAAAACATTAATGAAGACTGTGAAAAAGTTATAAATGCAAGTGGAAAAGTTGTAATGCCAGGACTAATTAATACACATTCTCACATAAGTATGAGTATTTTTAGAGAAACTGTTGATGGATTAAAAACACAAGATTGGCTTACACAAAAAATTTGGCCAATGGAAGACAAACTTACAAATGAAGATATTTATTATGCTACAATGCTTTCGTGCATAGAAATGATAGAAACAGGTTGTACATGTATAAATGATATGTATTTCATGACAGAAGATATTATTAAAGCAACTTTAGAAAGTGGTGTAAGATTACAAACAACAAGAACTTTAATGGGGCATAATAAAGAAGATTTAATTAGATTAGACGAGCTAAACAATTTATTAGAAAATTATAAATATGAAACAATTACTTTTAATGCAGGAATTCATGGATTATATACATCTAATGAAGAGTATGTAAAAAAATGTGTTGATTTTGCAGAAGAAAAGAATTTGCCTATACATATGCATTTTTGTGAAAATACACAAGAAAGAGAAGATATAAAAAGAGATTATAATGTAGAAGAACCATCAGATGTGATTAAAAGAGATTTTAAAGGTATACACAATATTTTAGCACACAGTGTAAAAATATCAGATAAAGATATACAAAATTTAAAAGAAACAAATACATATATTTCTCATTGCCCTGTAAGTAATTTAAAATTAGGATGCGGAATTGCACCTATAACCAAAATGGTTGAAGAGGGCTTATGTGTATCTCTTGGAACAGATGGACAAGGCAGTGGAAGCAATTTGGATATGTTTGAAACAATGAAATTTACAGCATTATTACAAAAGGGAATAAATGAAAATCCTGAAGATTTGCCAGCATATGAAGTTTTAAAAATGGCAACTATAAATGGAGCAAAAGCCTTAAAATTAAATGAAACAGGAGAAATAGAAGAAGGAAAACTTGCAGATTTAATAATAATAAATATGGAAGAAACAATAACAAATCCTATAAATAATATATTTGCAGAAATTGTGTATAATGTAAAAGGAAGTAATGTAGATACAACAATAGTAAATGGAAAAGTTTTAATGGAGAATAGAAAAATAAATAATGTAAATAAGAAAGAAATAATACAAAAATGTGAGAAAATAATAGAAAGAATAAAAAATGTCAAATGAAAAAATCATTTGACATTTTTTGCGAATAATTATATACTAGTGCAAGTAAATTTCTTACGGAAAAAGGAGAAAAAAGGATGTATAAAAATAGAATACTTATATCTTTAGGGTTAGTTGCAGGTCTTATATTTTTTGGAATTAAAAGTTTTGCAACATCTACGGGTGTAGTTAATACAGAAACTGCAAGAATGAGAGCAGAGGCAAATACAACATCAAACATTGTTGCATTAGTTTCTCAAGATGAAAAAGTAGAAATATTGGAAAAATCCGGAGATTGGTATAAGGTAAAATATAAAGATAACACTGGTTACATATATGCACAATATGTGGATAATAAAGATAATAAAAGTGAACAATCCACAAATAATACTACAGCCCCAAACAATACAGTAAGTAATACAACAATTAATAATGAAACAGAAAATAATAATGCGGTAGAAAATACACAAACATCAGTTGAAGTATCAACAACAGCAGAAACAAATACAGCTGATGAAAAAATAATAGAAAATAATACTCAAATTTTATTTGTTGAAGATGCAAGTTTAAAGTTAGTACCATTAATAAATTCTACAGAAATAAAAAGCCTAAAAGCAAATACACCAGTAACAGTTTTAGACTATGCAAATGGATGGTATTTTGTAAATTCTGAAGATGCACAAGGTTGGGTTAGAAAAGAAAAATTAGATACTTTAAAACAAACACAAAAAGAAAGTGAAAATAAAACAGAAGAAACAGTTGCAGAGGATACAACTACTGAAACAGAGGAAAAAGCAGAAACAAAAACAACAAAGTATGTTAATGTTGAAAAAGCAAATTTAAGAGAAAAAGCAAGTAAAGATAGCAGTACAGTAAAAAGTATATCTAAAAATACAGCAGTAACCGTTGTAGGAACAGAAGGAACTTGGTCGAAAGTAGAAGTAGATGGAAAAACAGGGTATATTTTAAGTGAATTATTATCTTCAGATAAAGTAAAAGAATCAACAAATAATACTACCAAAGATAAAAACACAACTTCAACTAAAAACAATGTAACAAACAGAGGGGAAGAAGTAGATAGAAGTCAATCTGCAAATTCTGGAAATGTAGTTTCATATGCAAGTTCATTTTTAGGAACAAGATATATTTTAGGAGGGGCTTCTCCTTCAGGATTTGACTGTTCAGGCTTTACAATGTATGTTTATGGAAAATATGGAGTAAATCTTGCACATTCAGCAAGAGCACAAGCAAGTGTAGGAACAGCAGTAGATAGAGCAAATTTAGAAGCAGGAGATTTAGTCTTATTTAAAGGAGCAACAGGAAATTCAATAGGGCATGTTGGAATTTACATTGGGGGAAATAATTTTATACATGCATCAAATCCAAGTGACGGAGTAAAAATAACATCAATGTCTACAAGCTATTATAAGTCTAGATATGTTACATCTAGAAGAGTTTTTTAATTAATATTTAGCGTAATAGTTATAGCAGTAAAATGGAGTAAATAAATGAAAAGACCAATTTTAGTAATAACAATTGGGTATATAATAGGAATATTGGGAGCAAATTTACATTTAATAATGCTTCCAATTATTTTTTTATATCCATTAATAATTTTAATTCTAAAAATAAAAAAATTATATATTAGATTTTACTTAAAAAAATCAATTATATTAATATTTATTATTTCTACAATAATTTCCAATACAATAACATTAATTTTAAATTACAAATATGATAATCTCTATTCAAATATAAATGAAGGAGAGCTTGAAGCAACTATAGTAAGTAGAAAAATAGAAAAAGAATATAAAAATGTTTATAAGGTAAAAGTAAATAAAATAAATAATAATAAAAAATTTAAAAATACATATTTGCTTTTATATACAAAAAAGAATATTAATTTAAATTACGGAGATTTAATAAAAACAAATATTATATATGAAAAGCCAAGTATTCAAAGGAACTACAAAGGCTTTAATTATAAAGAATATTTGAAAACAATAAAAGTTTATGGCTTAGCCACTGCTGAAAAAAATGTTAAAATAATAAAAAGCAAAAACATAAATTATATTTATTATTATTGCAATGCATTAAATGAAAAATTACAAGAAAATATAAATAAACATTTTTCTAAAGAAACTGCAAGTGTTTTTATAGGAATGGTGTTAGGAGAAAAACAATTTATAGAAGAAGATATTACCCAAAGTTTTAAGAAAAGTAGTTTATCACATATACTCGCAATTTCTGGTGCACATGTTAATTATGTTATAGTATTAATATCTTTTATTGTTAGTAAAACAAAAATAGCAAATAGAAAAGGAAAAATTATTTCAATAATATTTTTATTATTTTTTATGGTATTAACGGGTATGCAGATTTCTGTAATAAGGGCTGTTATAAGTTGTTGTTTAATAATTATAGCAAGTTTACTATATAGGCAATTTGATACAATAAATTCTGTATGTTTTGCTATGTTAATAATTCTAATTTTAAATCCTTTTAATATAAATAGTTTATCTTTGCAGCTTTCTTTTGGAGGCACTTTAGGTATTATTTTATTTTTAGAATTTTTATATAAAAGAAATGAAAATAAAATAATAGACTATATAAAAAATGCAATATTTGTTTCTGTATCTGCACAAATAATTATTTTTCCAATTATGCTTAAAAACTTTGGAACAGTAAGTTTCACATTTTTTATTTCTAATTTATTAGTTTCACCATTGTTAGGTATTATTATAGTTTTAGGAATTTTGTTTTGTGCTATATCTTTATTTTCAAATGTATTATCTAACTGCATATGTTTTATTCTAAATCCAATGCTAAAATTATTAATTTTTATTTCGAAATTTAGCTCACAGATTCCATTTTCACAGAAATATATAATTATTCCAAGTATATTATTTTTTATAATTTATTATTTAATATTAGGCTATTTTATTAGGTTTAAAAGTTTAAGTAAATTACGAAAAAGGAGAATAATAAATATTATTAAAAATTTAAGATCAAAAATTATTTCAATATGTTTAATTCTAGTTTTAATTTTTTCTGTTATAAAAATAATTCCAAAAGATTTAAAAATATATTTTATAGATGTTGGTCAGCGGTGATTCGTGTTTAATTGTTACACCTAAAAATAAAAAAATTCTAATAGATGGAGGAGGCAGTGAAAGAGGTAGTTCTAATATTGGAGAAAAAACACTGTTGCCATATTTATTAAATAGAAAAGTAAGTAAATTAGACTATGCAATAATATCTCATTTTGACTCCGACCATTGTGAGGGAGTGTTATATGTAATGCAAAAAATTAAAGTTGAAAATGTAATAATAGGAAAACAATTTGAAACTTGCGAAAATTATAAAGAATTTATAAAAATTGTAAAGCAAAAAAATATACGAGTTATAAGTGTTGAAAAAGGCAACAAGGTAAACATCGAAAAAGATATGTATTTTAATGTAATATGGCCAGATAGTAATAACATTGTGAATGAAAATAAATTAAATAATAATTCTCTAGTCTTTAAAATGAATTATAAAAATACAAGTGCATTATTTACTGGAGATATAGAAAAAATTGCTGAAGAAAAAATAATTTCAAATGTCAAAGAAGAACTAAAAAGTACCATTATAAAAGTAGCACACCATGGTTCTAAAACATCATCAACAGAAAAATTTATAGAAGAAGTTAAGCCTAAAATAGCGTTAATAGGAGTAGGAGAAAACAATACCTTTGGACATCCATCAAATATAACAATAGAAACACTAGAAAAAGCAGGAACAAAAATATATAGAACAGACAAAATGGGTGAAATTATTTTGAAAATAAATAAAAAAGGACAAATAAAAATTTCTAACAAAATATTAACTAATAAAAGCAACTAAAAATAGTTGCAAAAATATAAAAAAAGGAGTAAAATAAAATGAGCAAATTAGAAAAACAAATTGAAAGATTAAAATCAAAACCAAAAGATTATACATATGATGAAGCTAATAGATTATTGAATAATTTAGGATTTTACGAAAATAATAAGGGGAAAACATCTGGCTCAAGAGTTGCATTTGTAAATATAAATAATGCAAAAATAGAATTACATAAACCGCATCCAGGCAATGTTTTAAAAATATACCAAGTAAATAAGTTATTAAAGAGTTTAAAGGAATTGGAGGAAATTTAGATGAAAAATATTATGAAATATAAAGGATATTGGGCTGAAATAAAATATAGTGATGAAGATGAGTGCTTTTGGGGAGAAATAGAGGGATTAAAAAATGATAGTATTTCCTTTGAAGGAACTACTGTTAAAGAATTAAAAAAAGATTTTAAAGATGCAATAGACCATTATATTGAAGTGTGCAAAGAAACTAATACTGAACCAGAAAAACAAGCAAAGGGGTCTTTAAATGTACGTTTGGGAGTAGAGCTTCATAATAAAGCAAAAATGAAATCTGTAGAAAAAAATATTTCGATAAATGAGTTAATAAAAGAAGCAGTAAAAATGTATTTAAAAACTAATTAAAATGCATATTTTAACATTTTTTGTAAATAATACATACAAATAAGTTGAGAGAGGAATGTATTATGGAAACAAAAAATAAAATATTATTAGGTATTGGAGCATTTATTGTATTATTTATAGTATCAGCGGTTATAACATTTTTTGTAGTAAAAAATAACGAAAAATCGCAAGAATATGCTATTACAGATGATTGTGTTTATGAAGAAGAAAATAAAGAAGTTGGAAATACAGATGATGAGGTTGAGGTTAATTCCACAACAGAAAAAGTTTCACCTAATGCTTTTTTAATAATAAAAAAAGAGTACAATGAATGTGGACATACAACAGAAGACGATGTAGAAATTCCAAGCGAAATGGTCAATAAAACCCAAGAAGAAATAGAGCAAATGTACAAAGACTTTAAGGTAGAAAGTTTTAGTTCAAATGAAGTTGTATTATATAAAAATGTAAATGGAAAATGTGGTGAGCATTATACTGTAAAAGATGAAAACGGAAAAGTAGTTGTATATAATACAAACGAAAAAGGAGAAGAAGTATTATACGAAGAAACATCAATATCAACAGAATATCTAACAGAAAACGATGTAGAAAACATAAAAAAAGGAATAGAAATTTACGGTAAACAAAATTTAAATAGCTTTATAGAAGACTTTGAATAAATAAAAAACTCCACAATGGTGGAGTTTTTTATTTATTTTTCTTCAAATATCCTTGCATAAAGAAAGCTTTTATATACATTATTAAAGAAAATATAGTTGAAATTATAGCTAAATAATATATATAAGTATCAAATTTGAAAGGTAAGCTAAATTGTTTTATTACTAAAGAACATACAATCGCAACATATATTAAAACTGTTGCTAGTTTTCCATACCATTTGCTTGAAACAACAAGTTCTTTTCCATATAGGAAAGAGGCTCCTGCTATCATTACAAATTCTTTCAAAACTAATAGTCCTAAAATCCATAAAGGTATTATGTTTTTTAATACTAATGCACCTAGCGTTAATAATTGTGTTGCTTTGTCTGCCAATGGATCTATTAATTTTCCAAAGTCTGTTATAAAATTAAATTTTCTTGCAATAAAACCATCTAACACATCGGTTATTCCTGAAAGTGTTAAAAACACGAATGTTAAAATATAGTTGTCTATACTCAAAAAGTAAAGTATAAATGGTATAAGAACAAATCTTAACATTGTTAATATATTTGGAATATTTTTTTTCATATAAATACTACCTTTCAATACTATTTTACTTCAAATTTTAAGTTATCGTTTGAAACGGTAACCTTAATTGTTTGACCGTTTAAAACTTCACTTTTTAATATCATATCTGAAATTTCATCTTCAACATAACGTTGGATTGCTCTACGTAGAGGTCTTGCTCCAAATTTTAAGTCTGTACCTTTAGATATAATAAATTCTTTTGCTTTTTTGTTAATATCTAATGAAATATTTTTATCTGATAAAGCTTTTCGTGTATCATCAAGCATTAAATCTGTAATTTGTAATAATTGTTCTTGATTTAAGCTATCAAAGACTATTATTTCATCAACTCTGTTTAAAAATTCAGGTCTGAAAGTTTCACTTAAACTTGATTTTATTTTTTCTTTATTTATAGTAGATGTGTTTCCAAAACCTAATGCATTTGTATTCATGTTTGAACCAGAGTTAGATGTCATAATAATAATTGTGTTTTCAAAGCTAACTGTATTTCCTTGTGAATCTGTAAGTTTTCCATCATCTAATACTTGTAATAAAATATTGAAAACATCGTTATGAGCTTTTTCAATTTCATCTAGTAAAATTATAGAATATGGATGTCTTTTTACTTTTTCTGTTAATTGACCTGCATCATCATATCCTACATATCCTGGAGGCGAACCTATTAATTTAGAAGTTGAATGACTTTCCATATATTCAGACATATCTATTCTTATAATAGAATCTTCATCTCCAAACATTTCGTATGCAAGTGTTTTGGCAAGTTGAGTTTTTCCAACTCCTGTAGGTCCTACAAATATAAATGATGGTGGCCTTTTTGTACTTTTTAATCCTGCTCTATTTCTACGAATAGCACGAGAAACAGCTTCTACAGCATCATTTTGACCAATTATTTTATTATGAAGATTTTTTTCTAAGTTTAAAAGTTTTTCTGTTTCAGCTTCTGTAATTTTTGTAACAGGAATTTTAGTCCAGTTTTCAATTACTTCTGCGATATCTTGAACTGTTAATTCTTTAAGCTCCATTTTAGCTTTTAATTTATCTATATCTTCTCTTAAAGAACATTCTTTAGATTTAAGCATAGCAGCTTTTTCAAAATCTTCTTCCTCATTTGAAGAAGATTCTTCTTTTTCTTCTTCAACAGATTTTAGTTCATTTTCTAAAATTGTTAATTTGTATAAATCTTTATTGTTTAAGTTTATTCTTGAACAAGCTTCATCTAAAATATCTATTGCTTTATCTGGTAAAAATCTATCGTGAATATATTTTTCAGATAAGATAACAGTTTGCTTTAATACATCGTTTGAAATTTTTACACTATGATAAGTTTCATAATATTTTTTTATACCCTCTAATATTTTTGTTGTATCATCAATATTTGGCTCTTCAACCAAAACTGGTTGGAATCTACGTTCTAGGGCAGAGTCTTTTTCAATATATTTTCTATATTCTTTTAAAGTTGTAGTTCCAATTAATTGAATATCTCCATTAGAAAGAGATGGTTTTAAAATATTTGCTGCATTCATAGTGTGTTCTGTGTCACCAGCACCTATAATGTTGTGGACTTCATCTATAACTAGAATAATGTTTCCACATTTTTTACATTCATCAATTAAAGATTTCATTCTTGCTTCGAATTGACCTCTAAATTGAGTACCTGCAACCATTGCAGTCATATCTAATAAATAAACTTCTTTATCTAATAGTTTTGGTGGAACTTTGCCAGAGGCTATTCTTATAGCTAAACCTTGAGCAATAGCAGTTTTACCAACACCTGGTTCACCAATTAAACATGGATTATTTTTAGAACGTCTATTAAGAATTTGAGTAATTCTTTGAATTTCCGTATCTCTACCAATAACTAAATCTAATTCATTATTTTTAGCTTTAGTTGTTAAATTTGTACCATAAGTATCTAAAAATTTATGTTTTTTATTTTTAGATTTTTTCTCTTTATTTTTTTGTTTGTTTTTTGAATGATTATTTATATGCTCCGCTGAAGAATCAGCTTCATCGTTTTTAGGTTTAACAAAACCTGCAAAAATTGAACCTAGTGGGAATCCACCTTCCATAGAATCTTCAATATCCTCTGTTTCCATAGAATTTAAGTCTAAATTACCAAGTGGCTCTATATTTAAGTGTTTGGATAAATCTTTAAATATATTTTCAAATTGGCCTGAAAAATCTTGAAGATTTACAACATCTTTTCCTAAAATATCATTTTGTTTTGCAAGAACCTCTAAAGCATCTATGCCTTCAGATTTAGCACAATCATAACATAAACCTTTAATAGAATCTTTGCCATCTTTATTATTAGTATCATTTACAAAAATGATAGCTGTATTTTTCTTACATTTTGAACATAACATAAATTAAATTGCTCCTTAAATTTGTTTTATTTTAACATACTATAATATATTACATTTTGCTTAAATAGTCAAATTTCTGTTGTAAAAAAAAGTCCATAATGATATAATCTATGTCATATTAAGTTAATAATAAAATATAACATATTTTTTGAGGTGCGAAAGATGAAAAAAACAAGAATAATTATAATTTCATTAATAATAATTTTATGTATTGCTTCTGTTACAATTGCAATTATATTTCAAATGACAGAAAATGATTATAAAAAAGCAGCAAATAAAGAGCAAAGTACAGCAGATGATATAGAATTAATAAAAAATAATTTTAATAATATATTTAATAATGATATTACAGGACAATATGAAAATGTACAAAAAGAAGAGGAAGGAAAAGATGTTGTTTATGTATCAGCTCAGAAAGTTGAAGCAATACCAAATAAGTATGATTTAGACGTACAAATTCCTCAAATAAATATTAATAATGAAGATGTAAAAAAATGGAATACAGAAATAAAAAGCATATTTCAAAATAAAGCAGCAAAAATTTTAGGAAATACTGAACAATATACAGTATATAAAGTAAAATATCATGTATATATAAATGATAATATTTTATCCTTAGTAATAAAATCTAACCTAAAAGAAGGAACAAATGCAGAAAGAACAATAATAAAAACATATAATTACAATTTGGAAACAAATAAACAAGCAACATTAAAGGACATAATGGAAAGCAAGAACATAACTAATGAAGATTTGGAAAATAAAATAAAAGAAGAAATAAAAAGTAAAAAAGACTATGAAAATACATTAACACAACTAGGATATAAAACATATACAAGAAATGAAGATGATAGTATGTACAAACAAGAAAACATAAATGATTACATATTAGGAGAAAACGGAATGTTATATATAATATTCCCATATGGAAATAAAACATATACAAGTGAAACAGATATAGTAATTATAGAATAAATAATAAAAACAGGCTTTGTATAAAGCCTGTTTTTTGAAAATAAAAGGGGATGTTTTTATATTCACATTAATCTTGCCTCTTTGATTAATGTAAATATAATATACTAATAGTTTTTGTCCTTTTTGTGAACTCAAAGTGATTTGTGTGTTAAAAAACTATTTTTTATTGTTCTTGTAATGTTACAGTCAAATCTAATTCTTTACCATTTCTATTTACTTTGATTGTTAAAGAATCACCTATTTGATGTGAATTTTTAATATTGTTTAATTCTTCCATTGTTTTTATTTCTTTTCCGTCTGCACCAACAATAACATCGCCAATTTTTATACCAGCTTTTTCGGCTGCAGAGAATTCATCTATAGATTTTACATATATACCTTGTACTAATTTATTTGCAGATGCTGTTTTTTCATCTAAGTCTACTCCTGAAATACCAATATAAGGTCTTTTTACCTTGTTGTATTCAATTAATTGTTGATAAATATCAATAGTTGAGTTTATAGGAATTGCAAATCCCATTCCTTCAACACCAGTTGAAGATATTTTTAAAGTATTTAAACCTATAACTTTACCATCTGCATTAACTAAAGCTCCACCACTATTACCAGAGTTTATTGCAGCATCTGTTTGAATTAAAGTGTAAGTTTTATTATCTGAATCTGTTATTTCTCTATTTGTAGCACTTATAACCCCACAAGTAACACTAGTGTCTAAACCTAATGGGTTACCAATAGCCATTGCAAATTCTCCAACTTGAACTTTGTCAGAATCTCCAAGTTCTGCAGGAGTAAGACCAGTTTTATCAATTTTTATAACAGCTAAGTCAGTTTGAGAATCTGTACCAACAATTGTAGCTTCATATTCTGTAGAATCACCATATAAAGTAACAGTAACTTTATTAGATTCTGAAACAGAATAGTAAGAACTATAACCATTTGAACTTGATGAAGATGAAGAAGTGTCTACAATATGATTATTTGTTAAAATGTAACCATCATCACTTATAATTATACCAGAACCTGTTGCTGTAGCTGTGCTAGCCTGTCTATAAAAGATAGAATTAACTTCATATTCAACTTTAATACCAACAATAGATGGTAAAACTTTATTAGCAACATTTATAGCTGTACCAGAGTAATCGCTTGTATTTACAACATTATTAACAGTTGAAGAAGAAACAACAGGTGTACCACTTGTTGAAGGCAAAGTAGTAATAAGTTTATTTTTTATATTAGGAACGCCAAAGCAAACTCCAACTACTAAAGTAGCACCTAAAATACCAGAAACAAAAGGGAAAACAACACTTTTTCCAAAAGAACTAGAGCTATTTACAGTTTTAGCTTTTTTTACAGGTGTGTATTTAGGTTTTGAATTATTATTTAAATTATCTTTTTCCATAAGAGGACCTCCTAAAAATTTTATTTTCTTAAATCTATCATAGAATACTATATAATTGTGAATTTTTTGTGAAAAAAATGTTATAATTTATAAATATAAATTGTGGATTTTTAATTTTAGCAATGATATAATTCTTCTAGACAAAAAAATTGGAGGAAAAAAATGAGTGAAACTAAATGGACTGAAGAACAAAAATTAGCAATAGAAGAAAATGGTAGTAATATTTTAGTTGCTGCTGCGGCACGGTAGTGGTAAAACGGCAGTTTTAGTTGAAAGAATGATTCAAAAAATAATAAAAGATAAAATAGACATAGATAGTATTTTAATTGTTACATTTACAAATGCAGCTGCAAGTGAAATGAAGGAAAGAATTTTAGAAGCTATTTACAAAAAAATAGAAGAAAATCCAGAAGATAGTCATTTACAAAGACAAATAACTTTGCTTAATAAAGCAAATATAAGTACAATTCACTCTTTTTGTTTAGAAGTAATTAAAAACAATTTTTTTGAAATAGATATATCACCAAATTTTCGAATTGGAGAAAGTTCAGAAATGGAATTGCTAAAAATGGATGTACTAGATGAACTATTCGAAGAAAAATATAATTTAGGAGATAAAGATTTTTTAGAATTAGTTGAGACATACTCTAGCTATAGAGGTGATGATGATTTAAGAACCTTAGTTTTAGACATATATAAATTTATTCAAAGTAGTCCATTTCCAAATGAGTGGTTAGAAGAAGCTGTAGAAAAATTTAATATAGATATAAACACAAAATTTGAAGATACAGTGTGGGGAGAAATACTAATAAATAATTATTTAGAATATATAGATGAAACTAAACTTAATTTGCAAAATTTAGTAGAGTTATTAGATACAAATTTTGAATTAGAAAAATATTCTAAAGTGCTAAAAAATGATATAGAAAATTTAGAACAAATAAAAACAAATAATTGGGACGACTTAATTTCAAAAATATCTAACTTTAAATTTGGAACATGGCCAACAGATAAAAAAGTAACTTCAAATATAAAAGATTCAGCATATGAGAGAAGAAAAAATATTAATAAAAAGTTTAACGATAAAAAGAAAGAAATTATAAAGTATACTTCAAACGAAGCAGTAGAGGACATTGTATTTACATATAATTATTTAAAGATTTTAAAGAACATTATAATAGAATTCTCAGAAAAATTCAGTCAAAAAAAGAAAGAAAAAAATATAATAGATTTTAGTGATATTGAACACTTTGCATTAAAAATTTTAGTAAAAAAAGATGAAAAAGGCAACTATATTCCAACAGATGTAGCAAAAAATTATATGAGTAAGTTTACTGAAATTGCAATAGATGAATATCAAGATAGTAACCTAGTTCAAGAATATATATTAAGCAAAATATCAACAGGAAAAAATGTATTTATGGTTGGAGATGTTAAACAAAGTATTTACAAATTTAGACAAGCAAGACCAGAATTATTCTTAGAAAAATATAATAGCTACAAATTAAAAGAAAATAAAACAGGAGAAGATTCTTTAAAAATACAATTATTTAAAAACTTCAGAAGTAGAGATTCTGTATTAAATTTAACAAATATAATATTTGAAGAAATAATGTCAAAAGAACTTGGAAATATTGAATATAATGAAAATGAATATTTAAACTTAGGTGCAAGTTATCCAGAAAGAAATGATGTAAAAGCAGAATGTTATTTAATAAATTTAAAAGATGAACAGCAAGATGAATGGAATATGTATGAAGAAAATATTGAAGAAGAAACAGAAGAAAACAGTGAACCAGTAGAAAAAAACATGATGGAATCTAAATTTGTTGCCAGTAAGATACAAGAGCTTATAGAAAATAATTTTCAAGTTTATGATATTAAACAAAAGCAATATAGAAATATAAAATATAAAGATATTGTAATTTTACTTAGAGCTACCTCAAATGTAGCTCCTATATACGAAAAAACACTAGCTGAAGCAGATATACCAGTATACAGTGATTCATCTTCAGAATATCTAGAAAGCACAGAAATTCAAACGATTATGGCAACACTAAAAATAATAAATAATCCAATGCAAGATATACCTTTTGTAACAGTATTAAGAAGTATGATAGGAGGATTTACAGATAACGAGTTAGTTGAAATTAGGCTAGTAGATAGGCATTGCAACTTTTATGAATGTATGCAAAAAGCAATATTACAAGTAGATAGTAATTTAAGAAAAAAAATAGAAAACTTTTTAGGAAAAATAGAAAAATGGAGAGAAGAACAAGAATACTTAAGTTTAGATGAATTAATTTGGAAAATATACGAAGAAACTTCTTATTATGAATATGTTGGACTAATGAAAAATGGCAGTTTAAGACAAGCAAATTTAAAAATGCTATTTGAAAAAGCTAAAGCATATGAAAGTGCAAGCTTTACAGGGTTATTTAACTTTATAAACTTTATAGAAAAAATAAAAACAAGTAGTGGAGATTTAGATGCAGCAAAAATAATTGGAGAAAATGAAGATGTTGTAAGAATTATGAGTATCCATAAAAGTAAAGGTCTTGAATTTCCAGTTGTTTTCTTGTGTAATAGTTCAAAACAATTTAATATGAATGACTTAAAAAACAGTGTTTTATTAGATCAAGATTTAGGAATAGGTCCAAAATATATCGATTACAGAAAAAGAATAGAATATAACACTTTAGCAAAAGAAGCAATAAAACTAAAAGTAAAAAACGAAAATATTTCAGAGGAAATGAGAGTTTTGTATGTTGCGCTTACAAGAGCTAAAGAAAAGTTATATATAACAGGAACCTCAAAAGACGCGGAAAAAGATATAAAAGAAAAAGAAGAAACAGCAAAAATATTCAAAAATAAAAAAATATCTAAATTAACAATGCAAAAATTTTTAAGTTATATAGACTGGATTGAACTTGTATATTCAAAAAACAAGGAAAAAATGAAAGACTATTTTGAGTTTAATATAATAAACAAAAACGAAATAATAGGAAGCAAAAATATTGAAGAAAGTAAAGAAAAACTTTCTAAAATTATTAACAATAAGTTAGAGAAAACAAACAAACTAGATAAAAAAATACTAGAAAAATTAAATTGGAAATATAAAAACGAAGAATTAACCAAAATAGCTAGCAAAATGAGTGTAAGTGAAATAAAGAAAAATAAAAGTAGTTCAGAAGATAAGCAAGAAATAATAATGCAAACACCTAAATTTATTGCAGAAGAAAAAGTTTCAGCCTCAAGAAAAGGAACATTAATACATTTATGCATGCAAAGGTTAGATTACAGAAAAGAGTATACATATTCCGATTTAAAAGAAATGGTGGCAGAGTTAGAAGCTAAAAAAATAATAACAAGTTTAGAAGCGGAAAATATTAATATCAATAAAGTGCTAAACTTTACTAAAAGTAAAATATACGAAGAACTAAAAACAGCTAAATTAGTAGAAAAAGAAAAGCCATTTTATATAAATGTCCCTTCAAAAGAAATATATGGAGGAAAAACAGAAAATCCTGTATTAGTACAAGGAATAATAGATTTATATTATATAAATAAAGAAAATGAACTTGTATTATTAGATTATAAAACAGATTACACAGAAAATAAAAACGAAAATGTTCTAAAAGAAAAATACAAAGTTCAATTAGAATTATACAAAAAAGCACTAGAAGAAGCACTAAATAGAAAAGTCGATAGAATATATATATACTCAACATACTTAGACAAAGAAATTGAAATATAAAAGAGGAAAATAGCTGTTTCTTCTTTTATATTTCTCTTTGTAAGTTTCCATTTGTATAGTTTTTTCCTTCTAATTTTTTTCTAAGTTTTACAGTATTTATAATTTTATTTATTTCATCAATAGATTCATCTAAAATATCAATTCTCAAAGAAGAAACGTTAAAATCATCTGAAGCAATAGAAGTAATTTTACTATTATAAATTGTAGTTACAGTATCAATATTGTCTGGTATAATTCTAAAATTAACGTTCATTCTGTCGTTTAAATAATATTTATTATTAGAATTACAGGTGTGCTTACAATTTGAATAGCATTTGTTAGAAGTTCCAAATAGGCAATAGTTCATATTCATTAAAGGTAAGTTACCATATACAATTAACTCAGAATTTGATGTAGAATTGCATAAAGAAATTAAGCCTTCTTTATCTAATTCGGGAGATAATGTAACAGTTGTAATTCCTCTTTTTTGCAATTCATATGCAGAGTAAGAATTATATACATTTAAAGTATAATTACTAATAAATTCAAAATTCTTATTATATTTTTCTGTTAATTTCTTTATTATATATAATCCAGAAATATTAGAAACAACAAATCCATGTATATCAAAATTAGTAATAATATTTTCTAAATTATTTGCAAATAGTTTATTATAATTATTTCTCATTATAGTAGGTAAATAAATATATAAGCTAGCTTTAGTAGATAAAAATTTTATTTTATCACAGTAGTTTTTGTTTATAAAAAATTTTAAAGGAATATATAATTTATCAATTTTTTGTAGATTATCATAATTTTCTAAATTTAAATTGTTTAATAGCAAAGCAATTTTCAATGTAGAGGTTGATATTTCGGTGTAAAAATTGATTCTTGAAAGTAAACTCTTATTTCCTAAATTTCTACTAATATTTGAAATTGCAAAATCTTTTACTTTAGATAAAGCTTCTCTTTTTAATTCATTTAAAACACTGTTAGGTAAAAACAAATTATCTTCAAGTTCAATATTAAATTCACAAAATTCATAAGGTGTATTGTTTGTTTTTGAAAATTGTTTTACTATATTTTCCTTTGAAAGCCCACTGTTTTTAGCTTGCTCAGGACATTTGCTTGATGTAATATTAATATTTAAATCCTTATAAACATCTATATTAGAATTTGATTTTATATTAAGTTCAATAGGTTTATTCAATGCAAATTTGCTATTACAAATTAATTTTACTTTTCTGTTTTCAGAGTTTTCACTAAAGGTACTTCTAATTTCAGAAGTAATAATAGAATCAGAAATTTTATAAAGTTTATCTCCGGGCTTAATATTTCCTTTCATTCTACCAATAGTAACAACATCTCCACATTTGCTTTCCTTAATATTTGTATTTTTAAGCATAAGTTCAGAAATTTTATAGCTACCTTGTTCATTTTGAGTAGCAATAGAGTCTCCAATATGTAAGTTTTCAGCACATTTAAAGGTTATTAATCCTTTTTTTGCATTATACTTTTCAATAGTACCTAAAAACAAACCACAATTATTTTGTTTTTCTTTAAAAACAAGATTTTTATTATAATCTTTAGATAAATGACCATTAGAAAAACCACCTCTATTAAAAGCAAGAGCTAATAATTTTCTGTCTGAATCTTCTACTACATAAGGCTCATTTGAATATGCTAAATCTATATATTTTCTATAAATTCTAGTAACAGTTGCAACATATTCAGGAGACTTCATTCTACCTTCAATTTTCAAAGAAGTAACACCAGTCTTTATCAAATTAGGTATAAAATCTAATCCACATAAATCTCTGGTACTTAGTAAATAGCCACTATCTAATTTGCTACTCTTTTCATCAATTAAAGAAAAAGGAAGTCTACAAGGTTGAGCACATTTTCCTCTATTGCCAGAACGGCCACCAACCATACTAGAAAATAAGCATTGACCAGAATAAGAAATGCACAAAGCACCATGTATAAAAGTTTCGATTTCAACATTAGAATTTTTAGTAATATATTCAATTTCTTCCAAAGTAAGCTCACGAGAAAGAACAACTCTTCTAAAGCCCATATCTTGCAAAGACAAAACACCATCTAAATTATGAGCCGTAAGTTGAGTGCTTGCATGAATAGCAATATTTGGAAAACTATTAATTAACAAATTTGCCAAACCAAGGTCTTGAACAATAATAGCATCAATACCATAATTATAAGCCATTTTGGCAACAGAAAAAGCATTCTCAAATTCATCATTTTTAATCAAAGTATTTAAAGTTAAATGAGTTTGAACACCTCTAAGTTTAGCATACTCAATTGCACATTTTAAATTATCACCATCAAAATTAGAAGCAAAAGCACGAGCACTAAAACCACTTCCAAAATAAACAGCATCAGCACCATTCTGAACAGCAGCACGCATACAATCCATATTACCAACAGGCGATAAAAGTTCAATTTTTTTCATAAAAAACTCCTTGGTAAGAGTTACAAACAAAAAATAAATAATAACTCTCACAAAATAATAGTATTTGTTTAATAAGAATTAAACTTTAATTATTGTAACACAAAAAAATAAAATTGCATAACATATTATATAAAAATAAAAAGGAGGTACCTTTAAATGGAAGAAAACAGAAATTGCGGATGCAATAATGGCGGACTACTAAACGGACTATTCGGAGGATGTGGATGCGGAGACGACAGCACAATACTATTCTTCATAATAATATTCCTACTACTATTCACAAACTTCGGATGCGGATGTGGAAGATAAAATGTAACTTTGGGTCTGTCCCAAAGTTACATTTTTTGCTTTTTTTGGGACAGGTTTGCATTATTTTTTTGTATATTTTTTGTGTGCTTTTGAAAGAATATTTTTGGGAGATGATTTTTTGAAAATTTCTTGTATTAAGTATGCAAAAGATGAAAATAGCTTTAAAGTTTTAGAAAATTTTGGTGCTAAAGTAGTTAAATTGGAAAATCCTGAAGATGTTGATAGCGAAATTAAAAATTTGTATGCTAATAATTATAAAACAATTATTTTAAGTAATGAAATTGCTAGTTTTTCTGAGGATATTATAAAAAAATATAATTCTACTGAAAATATAAGTATAATAATTGCTCCTAAAAAATAGTATATTTGTAAGAAGGAGTGATTATGGAATTAAGTAAAAGAGTTATAGAAATTATGCAAAAGAATAATTATTTAGAAAAAGAACTTTGCTTTCTTTGTGTAGGGACCGATAAGGTTGTAGGAGATGCAATTGGTCCATTAGTTGGGAGTAATTTGAAAAAATATATTAATAAAAATAATATTAAAAATATAAATGTTATAGGAAATTTGGACAATCCATTAATAAATAAAAACATTGAAAATTTTAAAAATATAAAAGGTATAAAAATTCTTATAGATTCTGCAATTTCTAATTCTTATAAAGTTGGAGAAATTATAGTAGAAGAAAAATCAAATAAGCTTGTTAGTGCATTTTTTAATGAAAAAAATATTAACTACGATATTTCTATTAAAGCTATTGTTGCAGAAAACAGTTTTAATAATACATTAAACTTAATAAGATTGCAGAATGTAAGTGTAAAAACAGTGATAAAAATGTCTGAGAAAATAACTAAAGAAATGTGCAAAGTTATAGATAAAAATTGTATAAACCTACCTAAAATGGAAAAAATTTAAGTATAAAATTTTAGGAGGTTTTATATGGAAGGTTTAAAAAATATAATAGTGGTTAAAAACATACCTTCAAACATTGTTGAAGAGGCTTTTATTATTGTTAAAGAAAATTTAAAAATAGAAAAATTGGATATAAATAAAAAAAGTGAAAACAAGCTTATAGTAAAAGAAGCAGAAGACATAATTAAAAGTTGCGAAAGTATTATAGAAAAAAGTGAAGAGGATAATAAAATAAAGAAAATTGAAACGAAGTATAAAAGATTAAAAATGCTTACAGGAATACTAGGAGTTCTAACTATTCTAGGAACTTTTATAAATTTCTTTTAGTCATAAAATTTTCATTTGCGCATATAGTTTAGAAAAACACTAAGGAAGAGGTGTGTAAATGGAAAGAATAATAAGTTCAGATGAAAGAATAAGAAGAGCAGAAGAAATTTACAACAGAAGAAGAAATCAAAATTTAGGTTCACCATATAGAAATACTAATATATATAGTAGAGAAAAAAAACATAATAAACTATTAAAAAAATTAATATTTCAAATAATATTTTGTGTAATTATTTATATATCAATTCTTATAATAAAAAATAGTAATTATATTTTTACTCAAGAATTTTTAAATAATGTAAAAAGTATTTTGAATTATGATGTGGAGTTAGAAAAATACTACAATAAGGCAATAAATTTTTTCAATAATCAGGAAGAAAACCAAAATGTAGATGAAAATGTTCAAACAATAAATACAGAAGAAAATCAAGTAAATACACAAGAAACAGAAAATATAGGTGGAGCTAATGAGGATAAACAAGCAGAAGAAACCCAAAATTTATCTCAAATGGAAATTGATGCCAATAATATAAAAGGTACATATAATTTAATAAAGCCTTTGGAAGGAACTATAACTTCAAGATTTGGACAAAGAGACCCAACAACTCCTACAGTTCCGAAAAATCATACTGGAATAGATATAGCTGCAAATACAGGAACAGATATAATTGCAGTACTAGATGGTGTGGTTGAATTAGCATCAAATGAAGGTGACTATGGAAATCATTTAAAAATAAAAAAAGATGATGTTACTCTAGTATATGCTCACTGCAGTGAATTACTTAAAAACCAGGGAGATACAGTAAAACAGGGTGAAGTAATAGCTAAAGTAGGAGCAACAGGAAATGTAACAGGCCCACATTTACATTTTGAAATACGAAAAGAAGATAGATTTGTAAATCCAGATTTAGTTCTCCAATTTTAATTCATACAATTCTCTATAAAATAATATAATTTAAAAAAAGCAAAAGGGAATGGAGAATTTATGGAATTAAAAATAGATTTAAAAATAATTTTATTTGCCTTAATTTTTTACTTTACAGGGCAAATAGAAATATATTGCTTGTGTTTGCTATTTGCATTAATACATGAATTAGGGCATGTTTTAGTTGCACGAATATTAGGCAATAAATTATTAAAATTTAAAATTATGCCTTTAGGATTTTCTATATTTTTACAAACCAATATAGAAGATTACAACAAAAAAATAAAAAAAGGAAATATGTATGTCTTAAAAAATTTAATAATTTCAATTGCAGGACCAATAACAAATATAATTATATTTTTAGTAACATTTTTTTTACCAATAGAATTAATGTTAAAAGAAAAAATAATATATATAAATGCAATAATAGCAATATTTAATTTAATACCAATGTACCCATTAGATGGAAGTAAAATACTGCAAAATGCATTAAAATTATTTTGTAGTAACAAAGAATCATATAAATATATAAATATAGTTGCAAACGCAACATTAATTATATTCACAATATTCTGTAGTGTATTTATTCTATATGCCAAAAATATAGCAATAGTAGCAATATTAATATACTTATGGTACATAAATATAAAAGAAAATGAAAGGCAAAAAATAAGAGTTCAAATTTTAGAAAAAATAAAAACAATATAAACTTGCAAAACCAGCTATATTATATTAAAATATAGTTGGTTTTTATTTTATTAGGAGAGATACAAATGATTATAAAAAATGAAAAAGGTATAACTTTAACATCACTTGTTCTAACAGTAGTTCTAATTTTAATAATAGGTGGAATGATGGGATATTATTCTACAAGCGGGTTAAAAATGCAAAAAATTAATAATATGTATAGCGATATAGAGCAAATTCAAACAGAAGTAGATACATATTATTTAAAAAATAACGAATTACCTACATTAAGTTTTAGTATTAATTTTGTTAATTCTGCAAATCCAAATGATAGCTCAGAATATTCTGTTATAGATTTAGCTAAGTTAGGAAATTTAAGACTTAATTATGGAAAAGAATTTGAAAATATAAAATCAAGTAATCAATTAGGAGATTACACAGATGTATATATAATTAACAAACAAAGTCAAACAATATATTATTTAAAAGGAATAGAATTTGAAGACAAAACTTATTATACAAAACCAATAGAATATAACGAAATACAAGATTAGAAGGAGAAAATTATGGAAAACAGAGTTGAACCACGTACACTAGCTGGTTTTATGGAATTATTGCCAGAAAAGCAAATTGAATTTAATAGAATGAAAGACATAATAAGAAAAAATTATGAAAAATATGGATTTTTGCCATTAAATACACCTAATGTAGAACTTGCAGAAGTGCTTTTAGCAAAAGCAGGAGGAGAAACAGAAAAACAAATTTATGAGTTTAAAAAAGGAGATAAAAATTTAGCTTTAAGATTTGACTTAACAGTTCCACTAGCGAAATATGTAGCGAAAAACATGGGAAATTTAACATTTCCATTTAAAAGATATCAAATTGGAAAAGTATATAGAGGAGAAAGAGCACAAAGAGGAAGATTTCGTGAATTTTATCAATGCGATATAGACGTAATTGGAGATGAAACTCTAAATATTATGCACGAAGCGGAATTGCCAAGTGTTATATACAACATATTTAAGGAACTAGATTTTGGAGACTTTGAAATAAACATAAACAATAGAAAAATATTAAGTGGTTTATTTGAAGAATTGGATTTATCTAAAAAAACAGTAGAAATAATGAGAACAATAGATAAAATAGATAAAATAGGAAAAGAAAATGTTATAAAAGAGTTTGAAGATTTAGGAATAGAAAAAAGTAAAATAGAAACAATTATTAATTTTATAACATACGAGGGAACTAATTCAGAAAAATTAGAAATGCTAAATAGCTTAAATTACAGTAGTGAAACCTACAAAAATGGAGTGCAAGAACTTAATCAAGTTGTAGAAAATATTTATATACTAGGTGTTCCAGAAAATAATTTAAAAATAAATTTAACAATTTCAAGAGGATTAGATTACTATACAGGAACAGTATATGAAACATTCTTAAAAAATCACAGAGAAATAGGAAGTATATGTTCAGGAGGAAGATACGAAAATTTAGCAGATTTTTATACAAATAAAAAATTACCTGGAGTTGGAATATCTATTGGGTTAACACGTTTATTTGACCAATTAGACAATTTAGGATTATTAAAATATGAAGAAAAATCTATTGCAAAAGTTCTAGTTGTTTCTATGAATGAAGACGTAAGTAAATGCTTTGAAATAGCTACAATATTAAGAAATAACAATATAAATACAGAAGTATATTTAGAAAACAAAAAAATAAAAGCAAAATTCAAATATGCAGATAAACTAAAAATTCCATATGTAATTGTAATAGGAGAAGAAGAAATAAAAAATAATGTAGTAACACTAAAAAACATGGAAACAGGAAAGCAAGATACAATAAAAATAGAAGATGTAATAAAAAAAATAAAAAACTAGAGGGAATTTCTTCCCCCCTAGTTTTTTTAGACTTTAAGTATTATTGTAATATTGTGCCATACAATTTTATTAATATATCCTAAATTAATAAAGAGACATATTGAAAAAATTGCTACAAATAGCCAAAACAATAAAAAAATAAAATCTTGGTATTTAGTTGAAAAGTTATTTTTTTTCCGCTTTTCAGAATATTCGCTTATAATAAATAAAATAAAAAGCAGAACTGCGAGTACCAGGGAAATTATTCCCACTACTAATGATATCTGCATAAGCAGTACCTCCTAAAAATTGATAAAAAAATTATATCATATTTTACATAAAATGACAACAGAAATTCACAAATAAAACACAAAAACTATTTATAATTTAAAATATTTGTGATATAAATAGTATAATTTAATGAAAAGTAGGTAGAAATATGAGTAATATTTTAGTTGTTGATGATGAATCTAGAATGAGAAAACTAATTAAAGACTTTCTTACAAAAGATAACTATAATGTGCTAGAAGCAGAAGATGGAGAAAAAGCATTAGAAATATTTGAAAATGAAAAAGAAAAAATAGATTTAATTATATTAGATGTTATGATGCCAAAACAAGATGGGTGGTCTATACTTAGAAAAATAAGACAAAGCTCACAAGTACCAGTAATAATGTTAACAGCAAGAGGAGAAGAACAAGATGAATTATTTGGCTTTGAATTAGGTGCAGATGAATACATATCTAAACCATTTAGCCCAAAAATATTAGTTGCTAGAGTAGAAGCAATACTAAAAAGAACAATTCAAACAGAAAACGCAAATAAAGACTTTGGTGGAATTATAATAGATGAACAAGGAAGAACTGTTACAGTAGATGGAAAAAATATTGAAATGAGCCTAAGAGAATATGAATTGTTAAAATATTTAGTAGATAATGAAAATATAGCACTTTCAAGAGATAAAATACTTAATAACGTATGGAACTATGATTATTATGGAGATTCAAGAACTATAGATAGCCATATAAAGAAAATAAGACATAAGCTAGGAAAACGAGGAAAATATATAAAAACAATGAGAGGAATAGGTTATAAATTTGAGGTTAAATAGTCTAAGATATAAAACAAAATCTATAAGAATACGTTTATTTTTAATATTATCAATAACAATTCTTACAATAATTGCTGCACTAATTTTAATGAATAATATTATACTAAAATCTTTCTTTCTATATTCAAAAGAGCAAACATTATTAGATGTATACAATCAAATAAATGAATTTTATAAAAATCCAGAAGATTCAGATAAAATGAAAGATGAATTGCAAAAGATTGCGGTAAATAACAATTTTGATATTTTAATACAAAAAGAAAATTATATTAATGTATATACATCTAACAGGGAATTTGGACTTTCAAATATAGAAATTAATAAAATATTAGAAGAAAGTAATAAAGAAGACAAAGTATTGTATGAAAAAGATAGTGTGAACATAAAAAAAGTTGCAGATAGCAAAACAAATATGAGATATGTATTGCTTTCAGCAAGGCTAGATAATGGTTATTATTTGTATATAAAGTTACCACTACAATTTATATATGATAGTGTTAAAATTTCAAATACATTTTTATACTTAATAGGTGGAGCAACAGTTATAATTTCAGGTATAGTAACAATGTTTATTGCTAAAAGATTTACAGAGCCAATACTTGAATTGAACGATATAGCTAAAAGAATGGCAAAATTGGACTTTTCTAAAAAATATCAAGAAAACGGTGCAGAAGATGAAATAAATAATCTTGGAAAAAGCATAAACGAAATGTCCAGAAAACTAGAAACAACAATTAAACAATTACGAACTTCTAATACCGAACTGGAAAGAGATATAGAAGAAAAGTCTAAAATAGATGAAATGAGAAGAACTTTTATTTCAGATGTATCACATGAATTAAAAACACCTATAGCATTAATACAAGGATATTCAGAAGGATTAATAGAAAATGTAAATTCAGATGAAGAAAATAGAAAATTTTATGCAGAAGTAATTCAAGATGAAGCAAATAAAATGGATAAATTGGTTAAAGAATTGCTAGAACTTATGAAGCTTGAATATGGTGGTAGAAAGTTTAACAATACTAATTTTAATATAGTTGAATTAGTAAACGAGGTTATAAGAAAAAGCAAAGTAATGTTAGAAGAAAACAAAATAAAAGTGAAATTTGAAAGAGAAGAACATTATGTTTATGCAGATGAATTTTATATGGAACAAATTTTAACAAATTACCTTACAAATGCAATAAAAAATGCTGATGAAATTGAAAAAGAAAAATATATAGAAATAAAAATAGAAGAAAAAGAAAGTACAGTAAGAATATCTGTATTTAATACAGGTAAAAACATAAGTGAAGAGAATCTAAATAAAATTTGGAAAAGATTTTATAAAGAAGATAGTTCAAGAAATAGAGAAGCGGGAGGCTCTGGAATAGGATTGTCTTTAGTAAAAGCAATAATGGATAATTACAAAAATGAATATGGAGTTATAAATAAATATAATGGAGTAGAATTTTATTTTGAACTAAATAAAATTTAATACAATAAATAGAAATGTCAAATAGTGTCGAAAAGTGAAGTACGAAAGTGCTTTACTTTTTTGCTTTTTCGTAGTAAAGTAAAAACATAAAATTGCAATTTTTTATCATTAATTTTTTATTCAATTTTAAGTTTTATTCTTAAAATTTCCAAACGAAATTACAATTAAATAATTAAAAGGAGGCAATAGTTTATGAATGATTAATGCTAGTAGTTTGCGCATAAATATTATAAGTTTAATAATTACACTATTAATATTTAATGCTTTTGAATTTGCTAAAGAAAATATTAATTTTGAAATACCAAGTAAAAATATTGTTATAGAAAATTCAAATATAACAAATAAAGAAGAACCAAAGGAAGAAAAAAATATAGAAGAAACAGAAATCGAAAAACAAGAAAAAACGGAAGAAATACCATATGAGTGGGGACTTTCTATACCAAAAATTAATTTAAAGGCACAAATAAGTGAAGGAACAACAAAAGAAGTAATGGATAAATATGTTGGTCACTTTGTAGATACCGGTGTAATAAAAGGCAATATATGTTTAGGAGCTCATAATAGAGGCTATCCAGTTAATTATTTTGAAAATATAAAAAGCTTGAACAAAAACAACCTAATTTTTTATAAAAAAGAAGATAAAACATATTGCTTTAAAGTAGAAACAGTAACAGTAATAAAAGATACAGACTGGACATATTTAGAAGAAACGGAAGATAACAGAATAACATTAATAACATGTGTAGAAAATGAACCAGATTATAGAAGGTGTGTTCAAGCTATAGAAGTAAAAGGAGGAATTTAAATGAAAAAAATAAACATAAAATTAATAATAAGTTTAGCAATAGTAATGATATTAGGAAATTTTATTAGTATATTTAGTTTTGCAAGTTTTAATATAGATAGTGCAAATTTATATTCAAAAGGAGATTGTGGAAGATTAATTAAGAAAAATGGAACTGTAGTAAAAACAAGTTTTATAGTATATTCAAAAGATGGAAAAGAATATCCCGCCTATTGCTTAGACAAATCTAAGCCAGGTGTAGGAGAAGTAGGAGGTTATAATGTTAGTATAAATTCAACCATAAGTAATGTAATGGTTTGGAAAACAATAACAAATGGATATCCATATAAAACACCAGCAGAACTTGGTTGTGCCAACAATGAGGAAGCATTTATGGCAACAAAAATGGCCGTATATACAGCTTTATACGATTATCAAATGAGTGACTTTGAAGGAATAGGAGATGCAGGTTATAGAGTAATAAATGCAATAAACAATATAGTTTCAGCTGCACGAAATTCAAGTAGTACAAAAATATCTTCAGACTTAAAATTAACAAGTGATAGTAATCTTTTTGAATTAGATAATATAAATTCAAAATATATTTCACAAACATTTAAAGTAACAGCAAATGGACCAATGCAAAATTATAAAATTAATTTAAGTGGAAATATTCCAGAAGGTACAATTATAACAGATATTAATAATAACCAAAAGAATGAATTCACATCAAAAGAAAAATTTAAAATTTTATTACCAATATCTAATTTAGGAGAAGGTGGAGATTTGAATATAAAAGTAGAATCAGGAGTGCAAACAAAACCAATATTTTATGGTATATCTCCAAATTCTGCAAATCAAGATTATGCAATAACAGGAGCAACTTATGAAGATGGAGTAGGCGAAGCTACACTAACATATAGTAAAAATGAAACAAAATTAAAAATTTTTAAACAAGACACAGATACAAAAGAAGTTTTAGCAGGAGCAAAATTTGATTTATTAGATAGTGAAAAAAATGTATTATATACTAATTTAACATCAGATGAAAATGGTTTAATTTTAATAAATAATTTAATGCCTGGAACATATTACTTAAAAGAAACAAAAGCGCCTAATAACTATTTAGTTTATGAAGATTATATAAAATTAGAGGTGGGTTTTAATGAAGAAATATCAATAATAGTAAATAATAACAAAGGAGAAAAGCCAACAATAGAAGTAACAAAAAATAAAGTAACAGTAAAACAAAAAATGATAGAAAATAAATTGCCAAGAACTGGAATGTAGCCAATTATAAGGAGAAAAAAGCTTGACTGAAAATTAGAAATAAAGTAAAATTTATAAAAAACAAAAGGAAAAATAGAAGATGAATAGATATTATAGTAATTTAAATAAAGAAATAAAACAATATTTTAAAATTTTAGAGCCACATTTTCCAGAATGGTTACATGATTATATAAATACAAAGGAATTATTAAAACAAAAATATATTAGTGTAACATGTGGCACTATTTATTCAAATTTATTTGAGTCCGATTTTTTCTATTCAAGCTTAGATCATTCTGTTGCAGTTGCTCTTATAGTATGGCATTTTACACATAATAAAGAACAAACATTAGCAGGATTATTTCATGATATTGCAACTCCAGCATTTAAACATTGTGTAGATTTCTTAAATGGAGATTATATGAAACAAGAATCAACGGAAGATTTAACTACAGAGATTATAAAAAAATCACCAGAAATTATGAATTTGCTAAAAAGAGATAATATAGATATTTATGAGGTAAATGATTACCATGTATATCCAATAGCAGATAACGATACTCCACAACTATCAGCAGATAGATTAGAATACTCAATGTCAAATGCATTGTTTACTTATAAATTGAAAAATATTGAAGATATAAAAGAATTTTATAACGATATAGAAATTCAGCATAATGAAAAAAATGAAATAGAATTAGGATTTAAAACTAAAGAAATTGTAGAAAAATTTGTAGATATAACAAGCAAATTATCTATTATTTATAGAGAAGATAGAACAAGATATTCAATGCGATTAATAGCAGATATTCTAAAAAAATTAAGTAACGAAAATAAAATATCAAAAAAAGATTTATATATGTTAAAAGAAAGCGATGTAATAAAAATTATAGAAAATTCAAAATATAAAGAAATATTTGATAAATGGAGAAAAGCTAAAAAGGTAAAAATATCAAAAGAAGAGCCAAAAGGAGTTTATTATGTACATCATGGTGCTAAAATAAGATATATAAATCCAATGTGTAAAGGAACAAGAATAAATGAAATAAGCCAAAATGCAAAAGAAAATATTGAAAATAATTTATTATATAATATGGGAAATTATGCTTATTTAAATTTTGAATTACCAAAATAAAAAAGTATAAAAGAGGAGCAAGAAATGCTCCTCTTAAAACATTATTACATATTAATTTTTTTGCTTAAAAATTGATAGTTATTTAGTTTTGTCGGAAATAGAGTTACAAAGCTTAAAATCTATTGGCTCATATTCTTCTGATTGACTAAATGCATATTGCATAAGACATTCATGACAATTATTAAAATATGAACATCTAACTGCTACAGAACCTATAGCATCACCCGGTGCACATATATCAAATGATTCCCATTTTTCTACAATTTCAAGTGGGGTAAGTTTTCCTTTTTGATGAATAGCTTTTATTTCCTCTTCGGATAGTTCTCTGATGTTGGACTTCAATTTTCTGTTAGTTTTAGTTTTAGTTATAATATGATCACATAATCCCTTCAAAGCAACTATCGCACCCCGTTTTGACGTTGTATAAATAGCTTTATCAATAATGTATTGGTTAATTTCATCTTCATTTAAATATTTTTTAAAATAATCAATGAAGTCGTCATAACTATCGAAAATATATACAACATTGTGTTTAGCTTCTTCTATTGTATATTTCTTTTCTTTTTTTATAGTAGCACCTGTAACAAACAAGTATAACCATGTTTGAAAATCTAATTTGCTCATAATGTTCCTCCTTGTCTAAATTAATATGTAATTTTCAATGTGCAAAACATTATTTCATTAATTAGTGAAATAAGGTTTTGAAAATAGGACTTAACCTTGCTATTCTTATTATATTTCGCATAGCTACAAATGATAACGAAGCTATTATATCATTATTTACATCATTTTTCAACATTTTTAACTATGAAATAGGGACGGGGCAAAAGTCACTATGAAAGATAAAATTATTACATAAGCAAAATGTACCACCCTATTAGGATGATACATTTTTGTGTTGACAAATACCACGGAGATAGTCATTTAAAAGACTTTTAAATGTGTTTCTGTTGGTCTTTTTTACAACCAGTAACATAACGTGTACCACCATAATTTTGAATTTTTTTCCTTTCAGGATAATACCTTACAGGACAATTCTTCTTTTTGCAGACGGCACATTTTAAGTTGTTTCCTAAAACCCGTAAAAATGTGAATTTTGTCATACCATTTTCCTCCTTAAAATAATTATTTTATAATAAATGTCTATATATCAACCTGTAAAACAGGATTACAAAGGAAATTGATATAAGCATTTTATCATATTTTATTGATATTTTTCAAGTTTTTGCTTAAATACCTTGAATTAAAAATGTGTTAGATAGCCTTTATAAAATTAAACAAATACAATGCAACTTTATTTTATTCTGGTGATTCTATTTTCATCTTTGATTTTACTTTTCTAGCTATGTTGTTAGCAATTTCATTTTCATCATCAGTAAAAATACCATTCTTATATAGAACTACTTTTTAAATTCATTCAACTATTTATAGCAGAATTTTTAAGTAGTTTGAAATGCATTATGGAGCTGCTGTTAAATAATTTAGAATGGATTGTAGGTAGCATTATCACTATACTAGGATTAATATTTGGTGTTTCTTTTGTTAGCAAGAAGAATGGTAAGAAATCTGGAAGAGATTCTATTAATATTCAAATTAAAGAGTTTAATGCAGGATTATATTATAAGGACTGATTTTATAGATGAATTTCAAAAAATAAAATAAATTTAAATGAGTTAAAAATCAGTCGATGTAATTGTGTTATATAGAAGCACCAAAAGGATATATTATGGTGATGAAACATCAGGAAAGATGCTTCTTGAATTGTTAAAAGGTAGAATGTCAGAAACAGATAAAAGTATTTTACAGATAAGCTTAAATAAGTAGCACCTTTGTTAATAAAAAAACATTTAAATGCATTGTCATTGTTATTCTTTGTAAAAGAAATGAGCATTATGGGAATTAGAACAAGAGATGAGTAATTGACTTTATTAAAGACGTTGTGTTAAAATTTACAAAGAATTTTTCACTAACGAAAGTTGATTTTTTTTCATGTAATGAATTAGATTTAATATCACCAGATGATAGAGAGATATTTAATAAAATGATAAAGGATTTGACTATGTCAGATAAAAAGTTTGAGAGAAATATTTTAGATAATAATAATTTGCTATGTCCATTGTTTTGTACATGGAAAAATGATTTAATGTCAAGTTCTAGTTTAACTACAATAGGTGGATATTACAATGAAAAACATTTATAGTATACACAGATTTATGTGAAGTAATATTAAAAACTGGTTTCCTTGGTTAAAAAACAAACAGATTCTAATAACATTTTGTGAATAATTCCACAATTTCCTATTGAGTTAGATAAAAATAATAATGAATGGAAAAAATTATTAGATGTGACTGGCATAACAATATATGGGGAGAATGTACTTGTAAAGAATGTAAAACTAAAGAAAATAAAAAATATTTAGGGAAAATACTAATGGGAGTTAGAAGAGAATTGAAAGATTACTATTAGATAAAGAGGTGTGATATGAAATTAACAAGTAAAGAGGCTTTAAATTTATTAAATGAAAATATTGGTAAGACTTCAAGTGATAAATGGATAAAACATTCTAAAAATGTAGGTTATGTAGCAGGTGTTATAGCAAGTAAACTAAATTTAGATAGTGATTTTGCAAAAACATTAGGGTATATCCATGATATTGGTAAAAAAGATGGATGTAATAATGGTGATGGTGTAATACCTCATGCTATAGATGGTTATAATTATATTAAATCTTTAGGTTATGATGAAGATTATGCAAGTATATGTATAAAGCATTCATTTTTAAATAATGATATTGATTGTTTAGCAAATGATAGAGATTATACTGATTCAAGTAATAAAAACTACAAATTCATAAAAGAATATTTAAAAAATGAATATACAATTTATGAAAAAATAATTAATTTATGTGATTTGATGTGTACTGATAAAATATATACAGTAGATAAAAGGATGATGGATTTATTTTTAAGACATGGGGTATATAAAAATACTCACTATCATATAAAAGAAACATATAAATTAAAGGAATACTTTGATAGATTACTTGGATGTAATTTATATGATTTGTTTCCAGAGATAAAGAAAAATTTATAAAAGGTATGGAAAATTCGGTGTTGGCTAGACATAGATTTTATTTCCATGAAATAGGGGACGGGGTCAAAAATCACTATGAAAGATGAATTTTGACTTTGCTCTCAAATTAAGTTAAATAAAAAAGAGGATTAAATTAGTTAATGATTTTTTCCTCTTTTTTATCTTATGGAGCCATTAGGCAGAATCGAACTGCCGACCTACAGGTTACGAATCTGTTGCTCTACCAACTGAGCTATAATGGCATTTACATTCAAATTATATTTTAATGAATAATTATTGTCAAGAAATTTTGACTATTTTTGATATATGTGATAAAATACCAAGGCAAATTAAAAAAGATACATAGGAGGAAAAAATGGGCTTTTTTGATAAGTTAAAACAAGGATTAAATAAAACAAAAACATCAATAGATGACAAGATAAATAACGTTTTTAGCAATTTTAGAAAAGTTGATGAAGACTTACTACAAGAATTAGAAGAAGCACTTATAATGTCAGATATAGGAATGGAAACTTCAGTACAAATTATAGATAATTTACGTACAAGAGCTAAAAAAGAAAAAATAGAAGATGAAGAATCTATTAGAAAAGCATTAAGAGAAGAAATGGAAAGTATGCTTAGCCAATTAGATAATAGTTTGAATATTGAAACTACACCAGCTGTTATATTAGTTGTAGGAGTAAATGGAGTTGGAAAAACAACATCAATAGGAAAAATAGCAAATAAATTGCAAAAGCAAGGTAAAAAAGTTATGCTTGCAGCAGCAGATACCTTTAGAGCAGCAGCTGTTGAACAATTAGAAATTTGGGCAAATAGAGTTGGCTGTGATATAGTGAAAAAAGAAGAGGGAGCAGATCCTGCATCAGTAGTGTTTGATGCAATAAGACAAGCTAAAGCAAATAATGTAGATGTACTAATTTGTGATACAGCAGGAAGACTACACAATAAAAAGAATTTAATGGATGAATTATCTAAAATAAACAAAATAATAGATAGAGAGTTGCCAAATTCATCAAAAGAAACAATGCTTGTAATAGATGGAACAACAGGACAAAATGCTATTTCGCAAACAAAAGCTTTTAAAGAAATAGTTAATATTACTGGAATAATTCTTACAAAATTAGATGGAACAGCAAAAGGTGGAGTTGTTTTAGGTATATCAAATGAAAATAAAATACCAATAAAATTTATTGGTGTAGGTGAGCAAATAGATGATATGGAAGAATTTAATGCAGAAGAATTTGTAAATGCAATCATATAAAAATGGAGGTATAAAAGTGGAAGAAAAAAAGGTTCAAGAAAATAAAAAAAATGAACAAAAAGCCACACCAAAGAAAAAAAGATTAAGAACAAAATTAGTTTTAATATTTTTAGTATTAACAGCAATTATAGGATATATCTGTTTTAGAGGAAGTTATTTAGAAACACTTGAATTAGGAGAAAATTATTTATCTGTATATTGGAATAACATTCAATACAAAACAGCAATTTTTATATCTGAATTTGTAATCTTATTTATTGCAATTATACTTGCCAATAAAAGTATAAAAAAGGGATTAAAAGCCTTCTTTGAAAATGAAAAAAAGCAAATGCCTAAATTACCAAGTAAATCAATTGCTTTTATATTATCAATAATAGCATCTGCAATTACTTTTAATCCAATAAGCAAAAAAATAATGCTTATGATAAATAGTGCAAGTTTTGGAATTGCCGATCCAGTTTTTAAATTGGACATTGGATATTATGTATTTCAAAAACCCGTAATTGAAATGCTAATATTTGCATTTATATTATTAAATATAGGACTTGCTGCATATACAGTTATCTATTATTTAATAGCATTTAATAAGTTCTTTGATGGAGTTGATAGACAAACTCTAAAGCAAAGTAAATTAATTAATCAATTATTAAATTATTTAAAAATTATAGTTGTTGCTGTAGCAGTATTTATAATAGTTAAAACTCAAAATATTTTATTTGAAAAATTGTTGACTTTAGACGATAAAAATTCAACAGCATTATATGGAGCTGGGTTTACAGACATATTTATAAAATTTGGTGGATATGTAATATTAGCAATTATTATGATTATAAGCGTGTTTAAAGCAATTAAATACTTCAAACAAAAAAATACAAAGAAAGTAATAAAATCATTAGCAGTAGTACCAGGTTATTTAGTATGTTTAGCATTTGTAATACTTGTAACACAACTTATATTTGTTAATCCGAATGAATTAGAAAAAGAAAAGAAAAATATTGCATATAATATAGAAGCAACCAAAAATGCTTATGGTTTAAATATTTCTGAACAAAATATAGAAGATTCAGGAACTATAAGCTTAGAACAAATACAAAATAATCAAAATGTTATAAATAACATTGCAATTGAAGATGAAGATACAACATTAACAACATTAACAGAAAAACAATCAAAGTCAAAATATTATAATTTTGCAAAAAGCAAACTAAGCAAATATACAATAAATGGACAAGATAAACTAGTATATTTATCAGCTAGAGAAATTTCTAATGTAAACAATAGTAGTTATGCAAATAAAACATATAAATATACACATGGATTTGGAACAGTTATAACATCTGCAACATCAACAGATGAAAATGGAAATATAGAATATATACAAAAAGAATTTGATTCATCAGATGAAAAAATAAAAGTTGCAGAACCACGTATATACTATGGAACACAAGCAAATCAAGTAGCAATAACAAACTCAAAAAATCAGAAAGAATTTGATTACCCTATAAGCGAAACAGAAAGTGCAGAAAATACATATGACGGCAAGGGAGGACTACAATTAGGATTTTGGGATAGATTAGTTCTAGGAATATATACAAAAAATTCTAAAATTGCATTTTCAAGCAATGTAAACAAAGATAGCAGAATATTAATTAATAGAAATATAACTGAAAGAGCAAAAACAGTTTTACCAGGAATTATCTATGATGAAGAACCATATCAAGTAATTACAGATGAAGGAAAAACTGTATGGGTATTAGACGGATACACAACATCACAAAATTATCCATATTCTCAAACAGTTCAAATAGAAGTAAATGGAAGCAGACCAAAAATAAATTACATTAGAAACTCTGTAAAAGTAATTATAGATAGTTACGATGGAACAATGAAATTCTATATAACAGATAGAACAGACCCTATAATAATGGCATATAGAAATATTTATCCAAATTTATTTGTAGATATAGATGAGAGTATTCCAACAGACATAGCAAAACATTTAACTTATTCAGAATTTTTATATAATGTACAAGCTAAGCTTGTTGAAAGATATCATACAGTAAAAACAGACGTATTATACAGAAGCAACGACGTATGGGAGCCTGCAACACACGTATCAGGAAAAACATTAACAACAGTTGGAACAGAAATAGAGCCATATTATACAATGGTTAAAACTATAGATTCTAATAAAGAAGAACTTGGACTTGTTTTACCATATACACTAGAAGGAAAACAAAGTTTATCTTCATATTTAGTTGGTACAGTTGATGAAAACGGAAATAATAAATTAAGTTTATACAGATTTGCAGATGATAGCAATGTTGTAGGAACTATGCAATTAGATACACAAATAGAACAAAACTCAGAAATTTCAAAAGAAATACAAGCACTAAATGTTAGTGGTACAAAATTAATAAGAAATATGATAGTAGTTCCAATAGATAATACACTTTTATATGTTGAACCAATATACCAAGTAATGCTTAATGAAAGCGAAGTACCAGTTTTAAAGAAAATTATAGTTGCATCTGGAAATAAAGTTGCAATAGGAAACAACCTAACAGAAGCTGTAGAAAATTTAAGTTCACAATATGCAACAAAAATTGAAGTTACAAATACAGATACAGAAGAGGCTTTAATTCAAGAAATTATAAAAGCAAATAATAACTTAAGCAATTCAAATGCAAGTAATGATTGGGAATTAATTGGTATAGATATAAAAGAATTACAGGGCCTTATTAATCAATTAGAAGAACTTCAAAAAGAAGAAGAAAAAGAAAATAAAAAGAATGCAAGTTCAGAAGATAATACTTTAATAAACAACACAATAGAAACAACTAATACAACTAATGAGTAATTTCTATTAATCCAAAGGAGGATTGCTTAAGATGAATTTAGCAAATAAACTAACAATTTTTAGAATTATATTAGTTCCTATAATGGTAATAATACCATTTCTAGGAATACAAGGAAGTTGGAATTATATTCCATATGAATGGATTATAATAGATTTGATATTTATAATAGCATCAATTACAGATAAATTAGATGGAAGTATTGCAAGAAAAAGAAATGAAATAACAACATTTGGAAAATTTTTAGATCCAATTGCAGATAAAATTTTAGTATTAGCAGCAATGATAATGTTAGTAGAAGCGGGAAGACTTCCAGCATGGATACCAATAATTGTATTATTTAGAGAATTTATTGTATCTGGTTACAGATTAGTAGCAGTAGAAAAAGGTGGAAAAGTAATAGCAGCATCTATTTGGGGTAAAATAAAAACAGTAACTCAAATGATAGCAATAATATTAATGTGTATAGACATAAATGGATATTTTGGAATGTTGAAGGGGCATCTAACAGGATGGGATTTAGCATTAAATATTGTAACATCAGTTTTAATTACAATATCCGTAATAGCAACAATATTTTCTGGTTGGGAATACATAAAAGATGGAAAAGAATTATTAAAAGATTAAAATTAAAAGTAGGCGATTATATAATTGCCTACTTTTAATATGGATATCTTTCAAAAAAATATTTAATAATATTATTAGCATTTGTATTATTAACATTAATTAAAACATCTTTATCTAAAGAAATCCACATGGTTATTTTGTAATCATCAATGTTATCAATAAAAACACCAATAAAATCGACAATTTCAATAGGATTTTGAAATTCTTTATTCCAATGTAAATCATCTGTTAAATTAAAATTATAATTAAAAAATTTATCTAAAAATCTTTTGATTTCGCCGTTTTTCTAAACTATACAAATTAATGCTTGCATACATAATAAACTCCACTAAAATTATTTCTTAATAATAGTATTTTAATTTTTAAAATAACTTATACAAAGGAATATTTGGAAAAAATAAGGAAATAATAGTTAATGGAGGAAAAATTATGTATAAAAAGATTATAATATTTTTTATTTTATTAATTTTAATTGCAGGTAGTTCATTTGCAATATGGAAAAATAAAGAGAAACCCAATGATGAGGAAAAAATAAATTCAAAATTAGATAGTGAAATGGAATATTTAAATACATCTTTAATAAGTATAGCCAATGGATTAAACAATATAGTTATACAAGAATATGAAATAACTGAATCATCAAATAATAATACAAGTTCTGACTCTAGTAATAATACAAGTAAAAATGATAATTCAAGCAAAGAAAATTCATCAAATGAAAGTAATAATGAAACTTCTAAAATTAGTTTTAGTATGACTCAAAACACAATAAATACTGACGAAATTGATTGGAAAAACTTGGAAAGTGAAATAAGTAACTTATATAAAAGTTGGTCTGAAATAATAATAGATCTTAATAAAGTAAATGGCAATAATGAAAATATTTTAAAATTTAGTAATGATTTGGATGAGACTACAAAATATATAAAAGCTCAAGATAAGGTAAACTCTTTATCAATGGTTGCAAAATTATATTCATATTTACCAAAATTTATGGAATTATATGAAAAGGATGGCAGAAAAATTGCATTTATGCAAACAAAGACAAATATAATTAGAGCATATAGTATAATAGAACAAGAAAAATGGGAAGAAATAAAAAAAGAAATTTCTTCAAGTATAAATAGTTTCAATACAATTTTAAATGATGTAAATAATAATAAAAATCAATATAATATTAATAAAACTTACGTTTTATTAAACGAATTTAATAATTCTATAGATACAAATGATAAAGAAATTCTATATATAAAATATAGAAATTTAATACAAGAAATTGAATATTTAAATATTTAATTTAAAAATTATAAGTATCAAAAAATTATCTAAATAAAATAAAGTAGAGTTTTCCTCTACTTTATTTTGTTTAAATATTTATATTTAGTACATAATGAACAGTGTTTGCATAGTGAGATTCTATTTGTAAAAATTAATTTTAAAGTTTCTATAAATTCATCACTTTTGGTTAATAAATGAATATATATTTTTTTAGGAAGTAATGTTAAAAGAGCATTTAATATAAAATCGTTTTCAGAAAAACTAATATCCGATAAATACTTTGCATCTAATAAATAATTTTTTGTATCAATTTGATTATAGTTCTCATCAAGTAAAACAGCATTATCATTTTTATATAATAAATGCAAACAATTACATTCCGAACTTTTAGAATTTATATAAATTTTTAATAAACTTACAAATTCGTTGTATTCTTTTTCTATTAGAAAATTATTTACATTCAAATCTACAACATATTCAAGAACTTTTTTATAATTTTCAAGCCTAAAATTAACAAAACCATCTAAAATAAAAGATTTGTTTTCATCAATATATTTTAAAAGAGATATATAAATGTTTTCTCTACGAGTCATATTTTCTAAATTATTTATGTCTTTTAAATAAGATATACAATTTTTTAAAATTATAGATTGTTCTATTTTTGAAAAATAAAAATAGTTTAAAGTAATAAGTTGCTTTAATATAGATTCTTCATAATATTTTATAATACAATTTGTTAAAATCTCACAAAAACAATCATAAAACTCTGTTGTATTTTTATTTTGGTAATGTAAAATAATATTATTATAGATTTTAAATTTTTTATAAGAAATATGGAAATTTTCTAAATTGTAATTTTCAAAGCTATTTAGCAGATATTTATTTATTTGATTATTATTGCTTTTTATTGCAAAAGATTTCATAAAAAAATTCCCTCCAATTATATGTATAGTATCTACTAAAAGCCTTTTCTTATACATATAATATGAAACTAAAAGTGTATGTGAAACTTGTATAATAAAGTTTGGAAAGAAATTGACAGATAAATTTAAAAAATGTATAATATTTAACAGTAAGTCGTTGAAATACGCAAGTAGGAGGAATTCTTATGGGCGATTAATGAAAGAGCAACTAGATAAAATATACAACAAGGAGGTAATCATTATGAAGAGAGAAGAAATTACTGGTTTCGTCGGTGGATTCGTTGGCGGCTTTATTGGTGCGTAAACGGATGAAGAAATATTTAAAAATTTAATAAAAGAGAATGCCCAAAAGGCCCGGACTAATGTCCGGGTCTTTTTTAATAATAAATATTATAATCTATTTCTTCAAAAATTCTATCTTTTTTATAAATATCTTTTAAAAATTCTTCATCTATATTATTTTCTTTTATTTGATAATATAGTTTTGTAAATCTTCCAATATGGTCTTTTATACGTTTATGTGCATATTCAACCATTGTTCCATTTGTAATAATAAATAACCAATCACTGCTTTGTGCAAGTAAAAGTTCTCTAGCACATTGATTTAATGCTTTTTTTAGTTTTCCTTTTGCATTAGGGTAAAGGTGTGCAAGTTCAACCATTCTATCACCAGCAACGTGAAGATGTTTATGTGCATAATCATTTGTAGGGTTAAGCCATACTTCACTATAACCATTTGCTCCCCAACTAGAACGGCAAGGTGTACATTCTTGAATTTCTGGATATTTATCTATATATTCGCTAGGTGTAATAAGTGCAAAATTACATTTATCATAATGTATTTTTTTAAATAAAGTATATAACCAATCTGGACCTTCATACCACCAATGACCATAAAGTTCAGCATCATAAGGGCATAAAATTATAGGTGGTTTGTTCATGTGTGGAGCAATTTTATTTATTTGCTCACATCTACAATCGAAAAAATGGCCAGTTTGTTTGTTAATAGAATCTTGTGCCCATTGTAAGTTGTAATAATCTTTGTTATCTGTATCACCTGTAATTCTATAATATTTTATTCCTGTGTGAACTCTAACACCATTGTGAGCTATATATGGTTTTATATAATCATAATCTGTTTCATAACCTATATCTCTATAAAATTCTCTATAGTTATAATCTCCTGGGTAACCGTTTATAGAACTCCAAACTTGTCGAGAAGATTCTGTATCTCTACCAAATGCAACAACTCCTGTTGGAGAAACTATTGGGGCAAAGGTACCATAAATAGGAGTAGGGTCTGCATATAAAATTCCATGAGTTTCGGTTATAACATATTCAATACCAAACTCTTTTAAGTATTTATCAGCTTCTGGAACATAGCCACATTCAGGAAGCCAAATTCCACGAGGTTGTTTTCCAAAATATTTTTTATATGTTTCTACACCGACTGCAATTTGTGCTTTAACAGTATTTTCATTAACATATAAAATAGGAAAATAACCATGTGTAGCACCACAGGTTATTATTTCTAAAACCCCAATATCTTGAAAATGTTTAAAAGCTTCTATTAAATTACAGTTATATACATCTTTAAATAAATGCAAATCGTTTGAATATCTATTAAAGTAATATTTTGAAAGTTCATTTAATCTATTATCGTAGGTAGTTCTTTTTACTTCTTTTTTAGAAAGTTCAATATGTTGTTTTAAATATTTTATATATTTTCTTTGTAAACATTTATTATCTAGCATATTTAAAAGTGGAGGAGTAAGAGACATTGTTATTCTAAAATCTACATTTTCATCCACTAATTTTTGAAAGTTTGTAAGAAGCGGAATATAAGTTTCTGAAATTGCTTCGAAAAGCCATTGCTCCTCTAAATAATCATCACTTTCAGGATGATGTATAAAAGGAAGATGAGCATGTAAAACAAAACTTACATATCCTTGTGGGTTTGTATTCATAGTTGATCTCCTTTAAAATTTAGATGATGGGTTATTTATAAATTCGTTATCTTTATAAAACATATTATATATTTCTCTTGTACCAAAAATTTTATTAATATTTTTAGGCACTTTAACGTTTTTAGTGTTATTTGTTTTTACGTTTTTAAAAGTAACGAAATCTGGAAGCTTTTCAAGTAAAACATGGTCATTTGGAGCCTCCAATTCATTAGATTTTGAAATATATACATATTCTGGTTCTTTATTTGGAATATATTTTTTTCTGTCTAGTTCTATTTCGTATTCACATTTACTATCATTTACATGTAAATACCAACAATTTGCAAAGTCATTAATCTCAACTTCGAAATAATAATTCATAGTAATGTTATGAACTTTTAAAATAGGAGTTGAAGTTTCAAAGAAATTATCTCCAAATTTCTCTTTATACATTTTTCTATCATCATCAGAAATTTCCCAATAAACAAATAAAGTTTCAGGAGTTTGAGCCAAAAGCTTCACAACAGTTTTATTATAACTAAAAGGTAAGTCATAATATTCAGACAAAAACTCATTTCTTTTTTTGGTTGTTGTAGATTTTTTATCTGTGTTTTCCTTTGTAGACTTACGACCTCTACGAGATGTAGATTTTTTTTCATTAATTTCTTTTTTTGATGTAGGGGTCGACGTTTTCGGTGATACGTTTAATTTTGATGTTATTACTTTTGCATTTTTCTCTCCTAATGTAGGGGAGGAGTCCTTAGGCGACCCGACTTTTTTAGATATATTATTTTTTCTTATTTTCTTTGTTCTTTCTTTTTTTATATCTTTTTCTTCAATTAATTCTTCTTTATCTTTAGCTTTTCTTGGCATTAAATTTCCTCCTTAGTAACCGAACATAAAATTATCTTTTATATAGTATATCAAAATGAAAATTAATTCAAGAGAAAAACAACTTTTTTTAACAAAAAAATTAATAAAAATAATTTGGAATTTATAAAAGATTTAAATAATTTTGATTTGAATAAAATATATGTAAAATGTAAACTTTACCGAGTTTTAATTTGAACTTCGTAAATAATAATAAATTTTTTAAATGTTAATTTTCTTATTTTTCTGTCTTTATATTTAAAATTGGTTATTTTTGGGTATCTTTCAGGAAAAAAATCTAATGATTGAATTAAATTAATTATATTATTTTTAAAATTATTTGAAATAGAGTAATTATAAAATTGGCAATTCATAAAAGTAAGAATTTTTTTAAATTCATTGGTAAATTGAGGAGACCAATAAATTTTATATTTTTTAATTGGTTTCATTTTGGGCCTCCAATTCTGCAAGTGCTTTTTCCATAGAAATTGCTTTTCCAGAGTCAATTTCATTTAAAGCAGCTTCAATATTTTTCCAGACTTCTTTTTGAAATTCTTCAAAATTAGAATAATATTTATTAAATTTTTCAGAAATAAGTCTATCAATTTTTTCTTCTGTTGATTCTGTAATTTCTTTTTTTATAGATTCGTATGCTTCATCACTTAAAATAACTAAATCATTTGAACCATTTTTTGTAATATAAATGGGTTCTTTTGTTTCATGACAAATTTTAGAAATTTCATTATAATTGTTTCTTAAATCAGCACATGGACGAATAACTGCCATAAGATTTACCTCCATAAAATTAATATAGACAAATTATACAAAAATTATGATATAATGTCAATACAAAAAAATTAAAAACACTCTTGCAATACAAAAAAAATTGGTATAGAATGAATTTGCCTAAAAAAGGCAATAATATAATTAATTACAAAAGATGTAAAAAATATACATCGAGATAGGAGGAATTTGTATGTCAGTTAAAGTGGCAATAAATGGATTTGGACGCATAGGACGTCTAGCTTTTAGACAAATGTTTACAGCGGAAGGGTATGAAATAGTTGCAATAAACGATTTAACAAGCCCAGATATGCTTGCACATTTATTAAAATATGATTCAGCACAAAAAAGATTTGAAAAGGCAGATACAGTAGTTGCAGGAGAAGATTCAATTACAGTTGATGGAAAAACTATAAAAATATATGCAGAAAAAGATGCAGCAAATTTACCTTGGGGTGAAATTGGTGTAGATGTTGTATTAGAATGTACAGGTTTCTATACAACAAAAGAAAAAGCACAAGCACATATTGATGCAGGAGCTAAAAAAGTTGTTATTTCAGCACCAGCTGGTAAAGACTTAAAAACAGTTGTATTTGGAGTTAACGAAAATATATTAACAGCAGATGATAAAATAATTTCAGCTGCATCTTGTACAACAAACTGTTTAGCACCAATGGCAAAAGCATTAAACGATTATGCACCAATTCAATCTGGTATAATGACAACAGTTCATGCTTATACAGGAGATCAGATGCTATTAGATGGACCACATAGAAAAGGAGATTTAAGAAGAGCAAGAGCTGCAGCAGTAAATATTGTTCCAAACTCTACAGGAGCTGCAAAAGCTATAGGTCTTGTTATTCCAGAATTAAATGGAAAATTAATTGGTTCAGCACAAAGAGTTCCAGTACCAACAGGTTCAACAACAATTTTAGTTGCAGTAGTTAAAGGAGAAAATATTACAGTAGATTCTATAAATGCTGCAATGAAATCAGAAGAAAGTGAATCTTTTGGATATACAGATGAATTATTGGTATCATCAGATGTTGTAGGAATGAGATATGGTTCTTTATTCGATAGTACACAAACAATGGTTACAGAAATAGAAAATGGTTTATATCAAGTTCAAGTAGTTGCTTGGTATGACAATGAAAATTCTTATACAAGTCAAATGGTAAGAACTATTAAATATTTTGCAGAAATTTAAAATGAATTGAAATATTTGGGCACGGTGCACCGTGCAAAAAAACTTTTAAAGAACACTTGAAATGTGTTCTTTTTTGATATACAATGGTATCGATTATTGAAAAATTGTTAATACTGTAAATAAGAGTATTTTCAGAGAAAATAGGAGGTTTTTCTTATGAATAAAAAAACTGTAAGAGATATTGATTTAAAAGACAAAAAGGTATTTTTAAGATGTGATTTTAATGTACCAATGGATGAAAACAAAAATATAACAGATAATAGAAGAATTGTATCTTCAATTCCTACTATAAAATATTTATTAGATAATAATTGTGCTGTTATATTAGCTTCTCATTTAGGAAGACCAAAAGGAGAAGTTAATCCAGATTTTTCACTAGCACCAGTTGCTAAAGAACTATCTAAACAATTAGGAAAAGAAGTTATAATGGCAAAAGATGTTATAGGAGAAGATGCAAAAACAAAAGCTGCTAACTTAAAAAATGGAGAAGTAATGTTATTAGAAAATGTTAGATTCCATAAAGAAGAAACAGATAATGATGAAGCGTTTGCTAAAGAATTAGCTTCAATGGCAGAAGTATATGTGAACGATGCTTTTGGTGCAGCTCATAGAGCACATGCTTCAACTGCAGGAATTGCTAAATTCTTACCAGCAGTTGCAGGATTTTTAATAGAAAAAGAACTTAAAGTTTTAGGAGATACAATAAATAATCCTAAAAGACCTTTTGTTGCCATATTAGGTGGTGCAAAGGTTTCAGATAAAATTGGTGTTATCGACAGTTTATTAGATAAAGTAGATACATTAATGGTAGGTGGAGGAATGGCATACACATTCTTCAAAGCACAAGGATATAGTGTAGGAAATTCTTTATGCGAACCAGATAAAGTCGATTTAGCTTTAGCTGCAATGAAAAAAGCAGAAGAAAAAGGAGTTAAATTTATATTACCAGTTGATACAAAAGTAGGTAAAGAATTTAAACCAGATACAGAAAGTAAAACTGTAGCTTGGACAGAAATACCAGATGATTGGGAAGGATTTGATATTGGAGAAAAAACAATAAAAATGTTTATAGAAAATCTTCAAGGAGCAAAAACTGTAATTTGGAATGGCCCAGTTGGACTTTCAGAATTTGACCAATTTGCAATAGGAACAAACTCAATAGCAAAAGCACTTGCAGAATTAGAAGATGCAACAACAATTATAGGTGGTGGAGATTCAGCAGCAGCAGTAGAAAAATCTGGACTAGCAGATAAAATGACACATATATCTACAGGTGGTGGAGCTTCATTAGAATTTTTACAAGGTAAAAAGTTACCAGGAATTGAATGTTTATTAGATAAATAATAGATAGCTAATGAATTTTTGTAAAAGGTAGGGGCACGGTGCTCCGTGCCCAAAAAATTAAAAACGGTGGAATTTATGAATAATTTTAAAAATAGAATAAGACTGAATTCTACAGAAGATGAAATCGTAAATTATTATGATAAAAATGGAAACAAAATAGGAACAGTTGAAAGAGAAGAAGGTATCGAAAAAGGCCTTCTTCTTAAAGCTGTGCAAATTTGGATAATAAATCCAGAAACAAAGCAAGTTTTAATGCAAGAAAGAAGTTATAAAAAAGTTAATGATCCAGGAATGATAGATGTAAGTGCTTCAGGCCACGTTCAAACAGGAGAAGCACCGATGCAAGCTATTATAAGAGAAGGAAAAGAAGAACTTGGTGAAAGAGCTTTTGAAAAATTAATTCCAACTATTAAAAAATTAAATGAATTTGAAATTGACTTTTCAAAGGATGGAAGAAAAGGAAAATATTTAACATATGAATATTTAGCATATTCTTGTGAAAAACTAGAAGCATATACAAAACAAGATAGCGAAGTAGAAAAATTATTTTTTATGGATTATGAAGAAGTAAAAAGAATGATAATAAATAAAGAAAAAAATTGTAGAATTCCATATAATAAAGATACAAAAAAATTATTAGAATTAATTGATAATGAACTATATGGAGAAATACAATTAACTAAGGAGGAAAAATAAGTGAGAAGAAAAGTAATTGCTGGAAACTGGAAAATGAATATGTTGCCAAACGAGGCTATGAAATTTATAGATGAACTTGCACCATATGCAGAAGATACAGAAAGTGAAGTTATTTTATGTGTGCCATATACAGATTTATTTTATAGTTTACTTGCAGCTCAAAAAACAAAAATAAAAATAGGTGCACAAAATATGCATTATGAAGAAAAAGGAGCATATACAGGAGAAGTTTCTGCACAAATGTTAAAATGTATAAATGTAGAATATGTTATAATAGGACATTCAGAAAGAAGAGAATATTTTGGAGAAACAGATGAAACTGTTAATAAAAAAATAAAAGCAGCTTTCAGAACAGGACTTAAACCAATAGTATGCGTAGGGGAAACACTAAATCAAAAAGAAGAAGGAAAAGCAACAGAAGTAATTACAACACAAATAAGATTGGCATTAGAAGGTTTAACAAATGAACAAGTAGAACACACAATTATAGCATATGAACCAATATGGGCTATAGGAACAGGAAAAACTGCAACTGCAGAAGATGCAAATAATAGTATTAAAGAAATTCGACAAGAAATTGCAAAAAACTATGGACAAGAAACAGCAAGTAGAGTTATAATCCAATATGGTGGAAGTGTTAAAGCCGTAAATGCAAAAGAGCTATTTTCTATGAGTGATATAGATGGAGCTTTAGTTGGAGGAGCGAGCCTTAACGTAGAAGAATTCTCAAAAATTATAAATTACAATTTATAAAAAAGTAGGGGCACGGTGCTCCGTGCCCATTATTTAATATAATTAGAAAAGTTTTATTTTATGTGTAGGGGCGGACGCCTCTGTCCTCCCGTATGGATTTTTTATAAATTGTTAAAATAAAGAAAGGAAACAAAAAAATGAAAGATAAACTTACAATGCTTATGATTTTAGATGGATTTGGTATAAATGAAAGGGAAGAAGGAAATGCAGTAAAACTAGCCAATACACCTAACATAGATAAACTAATGAAAACATGCCCTGTAACAGAAATTCATACAAGTGGATTAGATGTAGGACTTCCAGATGGACAAATGGGAAATTCAGAAGTTGGTCACACAAATATAGGTGCAGGAAGAATTGTATATCAAGAATTAACAAGAATAACAAAATCTATTGAAGATGGAGATTTCTTTAGTATTCCAGAATTAGTTGGAGCAATAGAAAATTGTAAGAAAAATAATACAAAACTTCATATTTTAGGATTATTATCAGATGGTGGAGTTCATTCTCACATGAGACATTTATTTGCATTATTAGAACTTGCAAAAAGAAAAGATTTTGAAGATGTTTATATACATTGCTTCTTAGATGGAAGAGATACACCACCAGCATCAGCAGAAAATTATATACTAAAACTAGAAGAAGTAATAAAAGAAAAAGGTGTTGGAAAAATAGCTTCTATATCTGGAAGATTTTACAGCATGGATAGAGATAAAAGATGGAACAGAATACAAAAAGCATATAATGCAATGGTAAATGGAGAAGGAATAAAAGCTGCAAGCAGCATTTCCGCAATAGAAGCTTCATATCAAAAAGAAGTATTTGACGAATTTGTAGAACCAACAGTAATTTGTAATGGAGAAGAACCAATAGCAACAATATCTGAAAAAGATTCTGTAATATTCTTTAACTTTAGACCAGATAGAGCAAGAGAAATTACAAGAACATTAGTAGATAATGATTTTAATGAATTTGAGACAAAAAAATTAGATTTATATTATGTATGTTTTACACAATACGATGAAACAATGCCAAATGTAAAAATTGCATTTAAACCAACAAAATTAGTAAACACATATGGAGAATATGTAAGTAAACATGGTTTAAAACAATTAAGAATTGCAGAAACAGAAAAATATGCACATGTTACATTTTTCTTTAATGGTGGAGAAGAAAAACAATATGAAGGAGAAGACAGAATATTAGTACCATCACCAAAAGTAGAAACATATGATATGCAACCAGAAATGAGTGCAAATGAAGTAACAGACAAAGTTGTAGATGCAATTAATTCAAAAAAATATGATACAATAATTCTAAACTATGCAAACCCAGATATGGTAGGACATACAGGAAGTTTAGAAGCTGCAATAAAAGCAGTAGAAACAATAGATAACTGTGTTGGAAGAGTTGTAGAAGCTGTAAATGCACAAGAAGGTATTTTACTAATTACAGCTGACCATGGTAATTCTGAGCAAATGATAGATTATAAAACAGGAGAACCACATACAGCTCATACAACAAACCCAGTTCCATTAATATTAGTTGGAAAAGATGATGTTAAATTAAAATCTGGTAAACTTGCAGATTTAGCACCAACAATGCTAGATTTAATGAATTTAAGTAAACCAGAAGAAATGACAGGAGAAAGTTTATTAGTAAAATAAATGTATAATTGTAAAATACTAATGTTAAGCATTATAGAGGCACGGTATACCGTGCCCAAATGCAATTATATAATGCATTTAGGGGGATGTAATTTTGGAAACATCATTAACAATGAAAAAAATTTATATGGATATTCAAGAAAAATTGTATTATATGATACCGGAAAAATGGGATTCAATTTTTTTATATGCATCTATATTTGAGGGAATCCAAAATTTAGAAACAGGAGAAATGTTTTTTTATTATTTTCCAAAAGGAATACTAAGAAAAGAACCTGTAAATGTATACGAAATACCAAACAAATTCAATATAGAAGAAGATGAATATTTAAAATTAACAGATGATTTATATAAAAAAATAAAGAAACTAAAGGAAGAATTCGTAAAAGTAAATAAAAAAAGTTGGACCAACATTACAATATCAATTCAAAATTACAGATTTATGGTTGAGTACGATTACGAAGATTTAAAAACATGTGAATTTAATAGCTACGAAAGACATATAATATGGAGATATATCCATTTAAAAACAGGATTAAATACCTATAACAAAAAGGAAAGAAAAATAATAAATACGTATTTGGAAAAGTGCAAATATAGTGGAAAAGTAATAGATAGGTATGTAGAAGGAATATATCGAAACAGAGTTCATAATGTAATAAACTACAACAAAGAAGAAAAACAAGTAGATGAGCTAAAATATGTTGAAACAAAGCCAAAAAAAGAAAAACAAAAAATAGATGGAAAGAAAACAGTAAATCAAATATTAAGATATTAATTTTGCTAGTAAAAAACTAGCTTATGAAATAAATTTATATAACATTGAAAGGAGCTAATGAAAATGATTTATTCAAAAGAATTAGAAAATATGTGTGTTGTAAAAAAAGGAGTAGACCATGGACCAGCACCAATTCCAGAAGAAGGAAAATGGGTTAAAGCCAAAGAAATAAAAGATATTTCAGGATTAACACATGGTATAGGATGGTGTGCACCACAACAAGGAGCTTGTAAATTAACATTAAATGTAAAAGACGGAATAATACAAGAAGCATTAATAGAAACAGTAGGATGTTCAGGAATGACACATTCAGCTGCAATGGCAGGAGAAATTTTAACAGGAAAAACAATTTTAGAAGCATTAAATACAGACTTAGTATGTGATGCAATAAATACTGCTATGAGAGAATTATTCTTACAAATTGTATATGGAAGAACACAAACAGCTTTCTCAGAAGGAGGACTTCCAGTAGGAGCAGGACTTGAAGACCTAGGAAAAGGACATACAAGCCAAGTTGGTACAATTTATTCAAGTACATTAAAAGGACCAAGATACTTAAATCTAGCAGAGGGATATATAGTTGAAATTGGTTTAGATAAAGATGACCAAATAATAGGTTACAAATATGTTCATTTAGGAAAAATGATGGATAACATTAAAGCAGGAATAGATCCTAAAGAAGCAATAGAAAAAGCTTCTGGTACATATGGAAGATTTGATGAAGCGGTTAAGAAGATAGATCCAAGAGAGAAATAAAGTAGGGGTCGGCGTCCCCGACGACCTGAAAAAAGTGGGGATAATAAATTTACTATTAACAGTATTGAATAGGAGGAATAAAAATGGCAGTAACATTTGAAAGTTATGAAAGAAGAATAGATCAAATTAAACCAGTAATGGAAAAATACGGAATTAAAGATTTTGAAGATGCATTAAAAATATGCACAGATAAAGGATTTAATCCATATGAAATAGTAAAAGGAGTTCAACCAATTTGTTTTGAAAATGCAGCTTGGGCATATACTCTAGGTGCAGCTATTGCAATAAAAAAAGGTTGCACAAAAGCAGCTGACGCAGCAAAAGCAATAGGAGAAGGATTACAAGCATTCTGTATACCAGGTTCAGTTGCAGATGATAGAAAAGTTGGATTAGGACATGGAAACTTAGCATCAATGTTATTATCTGAAGATACAAAATGTTTTGCATTCTTAGCAGGACATGAAAGCTTTGCAGCAGCTGAGGGAGCTATAGGTATAGCAAAATCAGCTAATAAAGTTAGAAAAGAACCATTAAGAGTAATCTTAAATGGACTTGGAAAAGATGCAGCACAAGTAATATCAAGAATAAACGGATTTACATATGTAAAAACAGACTTCGACTTCTTCACAGGAAAAGTAAACATTGTAGAAGAAATAAAATATTCAGATGGAGAAAGAAGTCAAGTAAGATGCTATGGAGCTAACGATGTTAGAGAAGGTGTAGCAATAATGTGGATGGAAGATGTTGACGTATCAATCACAGGAAACTCAACAAATCCTACAAGATTCCAACACCCAGTAGCAGGAACATACAAAAAAGAAAGAATAGAAGCAGGTAAAAAATACTTCTCGGTAGCTAGTGGTGGTGGAACAGGAAGAACATTACACCCAGACAATATGGCAGCAGGACCAGCATCATACGGAATGACAGACACAATGGGAAGAATGCACTCAGATGCACAATTTGCAGGAAGTTCATCAGTACCAGCACACGTAGAAATGATGGGACTAATCGGAATGGGAAATAACCCTATGGTTGGAGCATCAGTTGCAGTAGCTGTAGCAGTAGAAGAAGCAATGAAATAAAATTGTGAGTCGTCACTTACGACGACTCATAATCATATTGGGGTATCGCCAAGCGGTAAGGCATCGGACTCTGACTCCGATATGCGTAGGTTCGAATCCTACTACCCCAGCCAAAAAAATAAATATATTCCAATAGAAAGCATGATAAGAAAATATCAAGAAGAATATTAAGATAATAATAAAGAGATAAAAAAAATTAAACTGACAGGTCAGTTTAATTTTTTTTTGCATCTAATTATGGTATAAAATTTTCTGTTGGAGGTTTTTATGTATAAAAATAATAATGTGAAAATAGAAAATTTAAAAGAAATGCTTGAGAAGTCTGGCAAATTATATGGAGATAAACAAGCATATAAAATAAAAATAGATAAAGAAAAATATATTACATATACACATGCGGAAATTAGAAAAAATATAAATGCTTTGGGAACTGCACTAATAAATTTAGGTCTTAAAGATAAAAGAATTGCAGTAATTGGTGAAAATAGATTGGAGTGGGAACTTGCCTATTTAGCTGTTGTTTGTGGTACAGGTGTTGTAGTTCCTTTTGATAAGTCTTTACCAGAAAATGAACTAAGAGATGTAATTGAAAGGTCAGAAGTTGAAGCTATTTTTTATTCTGCAAAGTATGAAGCTACTTTAGAAAAAATAAAAGCAGAGGGCGTTGGAAAACTAAAACATTTAATATCAATGGATTTAGAAAAACATTCAAATGGAAATTATTCACAAAAAGAGTTAATAAAAACTGGAAAAGAATTATTAAAAGATGGAAATAAAGAATTTATAAATGCAAAAATAGATAATGAAAAAATGAGTATAATGCTATTTACTTCTGGAACAACATCTAAGTCTAAAATTGTTGCATTATCACATAAAAATATATGTACAAATTTAATGGATATTGCAGAAGTTTTAGATGTTAATTCAAATGATATATTTCTATCTTTTTTACCATTGCATCATGTTTTTGAATGTACTGTGGGATTTTTATTTTCACTATATGTTGGAGCGAAAACTGTATTTTGTGATGGAATAAGACACATACCAGAGAATTTAAAAGAATATAAAGTATCTGTAATGGCTTGTGTTCCTGCAATATATGAACGATTATTTAAAATAATAAGAAAACACCTTAGTGAGAAAGGGGAGCTTGAAGAAATTCTTGAAAAAGAAGAATTATTAAAAAATGCAAGTATGGAAGAAAAAATAAAAGCGTTTGATAAAATACACAAACTATTTGGTGGAAATATAAAGCTATTTATAAGTGGAGCGGCAAGTTTAGATGCAGAAATAGAGCAAAAATTTAGAAATTTAGGATTTAATTTAGTTCAGGGGTATGGTTTAACAGAAACTTCTCCAGTAGTTGCAATAGGTACAAAGGAAAATTACAAAGTTGGTTCAATAGGAAAAACAGTTCCAAGTGTAGAAGCGAAAATTATAAATCCAAATAGAGAAGGAACAGGCGAATTAATAGTAAAAGGACCAAGTATAATGCTCGAATATTATAAAAATAAAAAGGCAACAAACGAAGCTGTAATAGATGATTGGTTTTATACAGGAGATTTAGCAAAAATAGATGAAGAAGGATTTATATTTATTTCTGGAAGAAAAAAGAGTGTTATCGTTTTAAAAAATGGAAAAAATATTTTTCCAGAAGAAATGGAAGGATTAATAAATAAAATTGAGGGAGTAGAAGAATCTTTTATATATGGAAAGCAAATATCAGAAGATAAAAATGATATAAAAATAAATGCATTAATTGTATATGACGAGGAAACTGTAAAAAATGCATATAAGGTAGAAAATGAAGAAGAAATTTATAAGGCAATAAGAGGAAAAATAAAAGAGTTAAATAAACTAATGCCACAATATAAGGCAATAAGAGGAATAAAAATAACAACAAAACCTTTAATAAAAACAACAACAAATAAAATAAAAAGGCAGGCAAATTTAGATGAAATTAAAAAAATTACAAACTAAATATTTAGCAAGAAAATGTGAATACTTTGAAACAATAGATTCAACACAAAGTGAAATATATAGAAGAATAAATTCAAAAATTGAAAATGGAGAAACAGTAATAGCAAATTTACAAACAAACGGAAATGGCACTCATGGAAGAAAGTGGTACACAGATGAAGGTGGAAGTATAGCTTTTTCAATGTATATAGAAACAAATTGTAATATAAAAAAATTAGATGGAATTACAATAGAAATTGCAAAAATTATATTAGAAATATTTAAAGAAAAATATAATATAGAACTTTCAATAAAAGAGCCAAACGACATTGTTTATAATAGCAAAAAAATAGGTGGAATTTTAACAGAAAGTAAAATGAGTGGAGAAATTGTTAAGTATTTAGTTGTAGGAATTGGAATTAATACAAATAAAACAAAATTTAATAAAGAAATAAAAAACATTGCTACATCTATCAAAAATGAATTTAATATTGAGGTTGATAATTTTGATTTTATTGCTGAATTTTGCAATAAATTTGAAAAATATATAATACAAGACAAAATATTGCCAAATGTTGTAGGGGCACGGTGCTCCGTGCCCACAAATGGAAAATTAATATTAATATTACGTTAAGGAGGAGTTTAAATGAAAATTGCATTTTTGTTTCCTGGGCAAGGTGCTCAAAAAATTGGAATGGGTAAAGATTTATATGAAGATTATGAAGAAGTAAGAAATGTTTTTGAAAAGGCTTCAGAATTTTCTAAAATTGACATTGCAACTTTATGTTTTAATGGAATTAGAAAAGAATATACAGGTGAATATACTGAAACAGAAGAAATAGGAGAAGATTTAATAAAAACAAAAAATACACAACTTGCAATAGCTACATTAAGTTTGGCAATTTTAGAAATATTAAAAAGAAAAAATATAAATGCCCAAATAGCTTGTGGACTAAGCTTAGGAGAATATCCTGCATTAATTTACGGCGGATTTATTAATTTTGAAGATGGAATAAAACTCTTAAAAGAAAGAGGCTATTTAATGCAAAATAAATTGCCTAAAAATGAATATTTAATGGCTGCAGTAATTGGGTTAAATTCAAAAAATATTGAAGATATATGTATGGAGATAAGAAAACAAAATAAATTTGTTGTTCCATCTAATTATAATTATCAAAATCAAACAGTTATATCTGGAGAGAAAGAAGCTGTAGAAGAGGCGTGTGAAATATTAAAAAACAAAGGAGCCAAAAAAGTTGTATTACTAAAAACAAGTGGACCATTTCATACAAGTGAATTAGAAGAAGCAAAAGAATTATATAAAAAAGAGTTAGAAAAAATTACATTCAACAAAGAAAGTAAAAAAACTAAAGTAATAAAAAATATAGACGGTACATTTTATTCTGAAAAAGATAATATGGTTGAAACATTATCAAATCATATAGTAAGTCCTGTAAGATTTGATAAAACAATAAGATTAATGGAACAAAATGGAATAGATACATATGTAGAAATTGGACCTGGAAAATCTTTATCTGGATTTATAAAAAAAGAAGTAAAAGATGCAAAAATAATTAATATATGTGATGTAAAAACATTAAAACAAGCAATAGAATTTTTTAAAACTGACCATTCAGACTAATGTAAAAAAATAAAAAAACAATTAAAATGTAAAAAGCAAAAAAAGTAGGAGGAAGTATGGAAGAAAAAAAGGTAGCTATAATTACTGGTGGCTCAAGAGGAATAGGAAAAGAAATTGCAAAAAAATTTGCAAAGGAAAATTATAATTTAGTTATAAATTATGTATCAGAAAAAACAAATACTGAAGAACTTAAAAAAGAATTTGAAGCACTTGGAGCAGAAGTTTTATTTATAAAAACAAATGTAACATCTTATGAAGAATGTGAAAAAATGGCAAAAGATGCAATAAATCAATTTGGAAAAATAGATGTACTAGTAAACAATGCTGGTGTAACAAAAGATAGCTTGTTATTACGAATGAAAGAAGAAGATTTTGATACAGTAATAAATGTAAATTTAAAAGGAACCTTCAATGTTACAAAAGCTTGCATACCGTATATGATGAAAAAGAAAAGTGGAAAAATTGTTAATATATCATCTGTTGTTGGAATTTCTGGGAACAGTGGTCAAGCAAATTATGCAGCATCTAAAGCTGGAATAATAGGCTTTACTAAAAGTGTTGCAAAAGAATTAGCAAGTAGAAATATATTAGCAAATTGTGTAGCACCAGGCTATATTGCAACAGATATGACAAATGGATTATCAGATGCAGTAAAGGAAAGTATTAATAATCAAATACCATTAAAAAGAGTAGGAATGCCAGAGGAAGTAGCAAAAGCAGTGTACTTCCTTGCAGGTGAGGAAAATTCATATATAACTGGGCAGGTTATTAATGTTGATGGTGGAATGCTTATATAAAAAAATATAAAAGGATTGTGAAAAATGGAAAGAAGAGTTGTTATAACAGGTTTAGGAGCTATAACTCCTATTGGAAATAATGTTGAAGAATTTTGGGATGGAATTAAATCTGGAAGATGTGGAATTGATAAAATAAAAAATTTTGATACATCAAATTTTAAAGTGAAAATTGCAGGTGAAGTTAAAAATTATAATCCAGAGGATTATTTTGATAGAAGAAGTGCTCGTAGATTAGATAAATATTCTCAATTTGCAATTATTGCTGCAAAAGAAGCAATGAAAGATTCTAAAATAACAAAAGAAAATACAGATATGAATAAAGTTGGCGTTTTAATAAGTTCTGGAATTGGAGGACTTGGAACAATAGAAAAAGAAAATAAAATAATGTTAGAAAAAGGTCCTGATAGAGTATCTCCAATGTATATTCCAATGTCTATTGTAAATATGGCAGCTGGAAATGTTGCAATAGAAATAGGAGCAAAAGGAGAATCTATTTCAATAGTTACAGCATGTAGTAGTGGAACTCACTCAATAGGAGAGGCTTATAGAATGATAAAACATGGATATGAAGATGTTATTTTTGCAGGAGGTTCAGAAGCTTCAATTACTCCAAGTGGCGTAGCAGGTTTTACAAATATTAAAGCCTTGAATACAACCGAAGATGTAACAAGAGCAAGCATCCCTTTTGATAAAGAAAGAAATGGATTTGTAATTGGCGAGGGTGCAGGAATTTTAGTTTTAGAAGAATATAAACATGCTAAAAAAAGAGGAGCAAAAATTTATGCAGAAGTAGTTGGCTATGGTGCAACATCAGATGCATATCATATAACATCTCCAGCACCAGAAGGAGAAGGTGCTGCAAGAGCAATAACAAGAGCTATTGAAGATGCAAAAATTAAGCCAGAAGAAATTACATATATAAATGCACACGGAACTTCTACTCATTTAAATGATAGTTGCGAAACAATGGCAGTAAAAAAAGCATTTAATGAAGCAAGTAAAAATGTTATGATGAGTTCAACTAAAGGAAATACAGGCCATTTATTAGGTGCAGCAGGAGGAATAGAAGCGGTTGTATGTGCAAAAGCCATAGAAGATAGCTTTGTACCACCTACAATAAATTACAGAATTCCAGATGAAGAATGCGATTTAGATATAGTACCAAACAGAGGAAGAAATGTAGAAATAAAATATGCAATGTCTAATTCCTTAGGATTTGGAGGACATAATGCAAGTATAATCTTAAAAAAGATATGATTTTTAGGAGGAAAAAATGGATTACGAAGAAATTAAAAAATTAATTAATGATATGGGAAATTCTAATATAGATGAACTAAATATAGAATTTCCAGATGGCATAAAAATTGGAATGAAAAAAAGTGCAAAAAATAATATTGATGAAATAGAAACACAAATTCATACATTTAATCAAAAAGAAATATCAAATACTATAACAGAAACTAAAAAAGAAGAAATAGAAAACAGCAAAATAGTAAAATCTCCAATGGTAGGAACATTTTACTCAAAACCATCTCCAGATGCAAAAGAATATGTAAAAGTAGGAGATAAAGTTTCAAAAGGTGATGTGTTATGCATAGTAGAAGCAATGAAATTAATGAATGAAATAGAATCAGAATTTGATGGAGAAATTATTGAAATAATGGTAGGAGATGGAGAAACTGTAGAATATGGTAAGCCATTATTTAAGATAAAATAAGCAGGTGATAAAAATGTTAAATAAAGAAGAAATAAAAAAAATAATTCCTCAAAGAGATCCATTTTTGATGATTGATGAGGTTGAAAATTTTATACCAGGAGAGAGTGCTATTGCTTATAAAAATGTTAATATAGAAGAATGGTATTTTAAAGGACATTTCCCTGGTAATCCAATAATGCCAGGAGTTTTAATTGCAGAAAGTTTAGCTCAAACTGGAGCAGTTGCTATTTTAAGTGTAGATGAAAATAAAGGAAAAAATGCTTTATTTGGTGGTATTGATAAAATGAGATTTAAAAGGCAAGTGGTACCAGGAGATAGGCTAAAATTAGAAGTTAAAATTATAAAAAGGAAAGGTCCTATTGGTGTAGGAGAAGCTATAGCTTCTGTTGATGGTAAAGTTGCAGCCAAGGGTGAGCTTACATTTGCTTTAATATAAATTAATTTAAGAGAGGAAAATACAATGAATAAAATTTTAATTGCAAACAGAGGAGAAATTGCTGTAAGAATAATTAGAGCATGTAAAGAAATGAATATAAAAACTGTTGCAGTATATTCTGAAATAGATAAAGATTCGCTACATACTAGACTTGCAGATGAAGCAATATGTATTGGGCCAGCTCCTTCTAATAAAAGTTATTTAAGTTTTAAAAATATTATAGAAGCGGCAAATATAACAGGAAGTGATAGTATTCATCCAGGTTTTGGTTTTCTTTCAGAAAATAGTCAGTTTGCAAGAATATGCGAAGAATCTAATATTAAATTTATAGGGCCTTCTTATAAAGTTATTGAACTTATGGGAAATAAATCTAATGCAAAGGAACTTATGAAAAAAGCTGGTGTTCCAACTGTTCCAGGTTCGGATGGTAGCATAAAAGGAATAAAAGATGCTTTTGAAGTTGCTAAAAAAATAGGGTATCCTGTAATGTTAAAAGCCGCTGCAGGTGGCGGAGGCAAAGGTATTCGTATTGTTAATAATGAAAGAGAATTAGAAAGTAATTACAATATTGTTAAACAAGAAGCAAAAATTTCTTTTAATGATGATGAAATTTATATGGAAAAATTTATAGAAAATCCAAGACATGTTGAAATCCAAATATTAGCTGATGAACATGGAAATGTTATACATTTAGGAGAAAGAGATTGTACTGTTCAAAGAAGACATCAAAAAGTTGTAGAAGAAACACCTTCAACAGCAATAGATGAAAAATTAAGAAACAAAATGGGAGAAGCGGCTATAAAAGCAGCAAAAGCAGCTGGTTATACAAGTTGCGGAACTGTAGAGTTTTTAGTAGATAAGCATAAAAATTTTTATTTTATGGAAATGAATACCAGAATACAAGTAGAACATCCAATTACAGAAGAGAGAACTGGAATAGATATTGTAAAAAATCAAATAAAAATTGCAGCAGGAGAAGAACTTAAAATAAAGCAAAAAGAAATAGAATTTAAAGGGCATGCAATAGAATGTAGAATAAATGCAGAAAATCCTAGTAAAAATTTTAGACCATGTCCAGGAACAATAACAGGTTTAAATCTTCCAGGTGGAAAAGGAATTAGAATAGATTCTGCAATATATGAAGGATATACAATTCCACCAACATATGATTCTATGATTGCTAAAATTATAGCTTATGGTGCAAATAGGAATGAGGCAATAAGTAAAATGAAACGAGCTTTGGAAGAAACTGTAATAGAGGGTATTGATACTAATATTGATTTTTTGCTTGAAATTATTAAGAATAAGAATTTTATTAGGGGAGATTATGATACGTCTTTTATTGAAGTTAATTTTTAATAAAATTTATAACATAAGACAAAATAATAAATTAATCTAAAATTCCATCGAAGCTCCCCATTCACGTCCTTCTAACAAAATTCAAAGAATTTTGAAGAATGCCGGAAAGGTCCCCACTTGCTTCGCGAAATTTAATCTTAATTATTATTTTGTCTCTAAATAGAATATGTTTGAAAAATTAATTTCAAACATTGTAGGGGTCGGCGTCCCCGACGACCCGCAAATGAAAACATAAAATAAAAATATACATAATTATAATGAAATTTATTCAATTCCTCGGCGGCATAAGGCAATCTGCAAATAAAAAATATAATAAAAGACAAAATAATAAATTAATCTAAAATTTCATCGAAGCTCCCCATTCACGTCCTTCTAACAAAATTCAAAGAATTTTGAAGAATGCCGGAAAGGTCCCCACTTGCTTCGCGAAATTTAATCTTAATTATTATTTTGTCTTTAAATAAAATATGTTGAAATATTATATAAAAAATTAATGTCAAACATTGTAGGGGCGGACGCCTCTGTCCGCCCGTAACAAATAAGATTGTTGAATTTAAAATAATAAGGAAAGGCTAAAAAATGATTGTTGATAAAATAAAAAAAAGAGAACCAACGGCTAAAAAAATAGAAAATAAGGTTGATATTCCTGTTGGTAAATGGATTAAATGTAATAAATGCAAAGAAATTTTATATAAAGAAGATGTTCGAAATAATATGTCTATTTGCCCAAATTGTGGTGCATATTTTAGAATGCATATTAATAGAAGATTAGAAACAATTATAGATGATGGTACATATAAAAGATTTGACTTAAATATAGATACAAGCAATCCTTTAGAGTTAGAAGATTATACAAAAAAGATAAAAGGTTTAAGAGAAAAAACTGGAATAGAAGAGGCTATAAGTTGTGGAACTGGAAAGATAAATGGCAAAGATGTTGTTATATGTGTAATGGATAGTGGATTTCTAATGGGAAGTATGGGAGTTGTTGTTGGAGAAAAAATTGCGTATTCTGTAGAACAAGCTATAGAAAGAAAAAATCCTCTTATAATATTTTGCACATCTGGTGGTGCGAGAATGCAAGAGGGAATTGTATCGCTTATGCAAATGGCAAAAACAACAGCTGCTATATCTAAATTAAATAAAGCAGGTGGGTTATATATTTCAGTATTAACAGACCCTACTTATGGGGGAGTTACGGCATCTTTTGCAAGTATAGCAGATATAGTTCTAGCAGAACCAAAGGCAATGATAGGATTTGCAGGGCAGAGAGTAATAAAACAAACAATAGGAGAAGAGTTACCGGAAGGATTTCAAACAGCAGAATTTTTATTAGAACATGGTTTTATTGATAAAATTGTAGAGAGAAAAGAATTAAAAAACACAATTTCAAAATTAATAGAATTTCATGATTTATATAATTAAAATTAATGTTAAACGATGTAGGAGAGGCGGCCTAAGGCTACCCGAAAAAATAAAATATTGTTAAATCTAAATAAAAAGGAGAAAATCTAAATGAAAAATTTAACTGCCTGGGATAGGGTTCAAATAGCAAGATCTCCAGAAAGAAAAACATCACTAGATTATATAGAAAACATATTTGATGATTTTTTTGAACTTCATGGAGATAGAAATTGCAAAGATGATAAATCAATAGTATGTGGTTTAGTAAAAATAGGTAATCAAAATTTCACAGTAATTGCAGAGCAGAAAGGTAGGAATACGAAGGAAAATATTGAAAGAAATTTTGGAATGCCAAATCCGGAAAGTTATAGAAAAGCAATTCGTTTTATGAATCAAGCTGAAAAATTTAATAGACCTGTTATAACATTTATTGATACAAAAGGAGCATATCCTGGTGTTGAAGCAGAAAAGAAAGGTCAAGGAGAGGCTATTGCAAGTTCAATGCTAAAAATGTGTGAGCTTAAAGTTCCTATAATAGCAATAGTAATAGGAGAAGGATCTTCTGGTGGGGCTTTAGCTTTGGGCGTAGGCAATAAAGTGTTTATGCTTGAAAATGCAATATATTCAATACTTTCTCCAGAAGGTTATGCAAGTATTTTGTGGAAAGATGCAAGTAGAGCAAAAGAAGCAGCAGAAAAAATGAAATTAACAGCAAAAGACTTGTATGAATTAAAAGTTATTGATAAAATAATTAGAGAAGATAATGTGAATTTTGAAAATATTTGCGAAAATATAAAAAAAGAAATAATAAAAAATATAAATAAAATGAATAAACTTTCTAAAGAAGAATTAGTAAACGATAGATATAATAAATTTAGAAATATGGGAGAATACATAACTAAATAAAAGGAGTTTTATAATGATTTTAAAAGGTAAAAAAATATTAATAATGGGTGTAAGGAATAAATGGAGCATTGCTTGGGGAGTTGCTCAATCTGCAATAGAAAATGGAGCAGAGGTGATTTTTACACATAATACTCCAGAAAGTGGAGAGAAAACAGAAAAATTAATAAAAGATATTCCAGGTGCTAAAACATATGCATGTGATGTTTCAAGTGATGAGTCTATAAAAAATGCTTTTGAAACAATATTAAAAGAAAATGGAAAAATAGATGGGATTTTACATGCAATAGCACATGCAAATACAGAAGATTTAAGAAATGACTTTATAAATACTACAAGAGATGGCTTTGCACATGCAACAGATGTAAGTAGCTATTCAATAATAGCAGTTTCAAGAATAGCAAAAGAAGTTGGATTGTTAAAAGATAATGGAAGCATTGTTGCATTATCTTATTATGGTGCAGAAAAATCTGTTGAAGGCTATAATGTAATGGGAGTTGCAAAAGCAGCTTTAGAAACAAGTATAAAATATTTAGCAAAAGACTTAGGCAAAAGTGGAATACGAATAAATGCAATATCAGCAGGACCAGTAAAAACACTTTCTGCTAAAGGAATAAAAGATTTTGGAAATATTTTAGAACTTGTAGAAAATAAAGCACCACTACATAAAAATATTACAATAAAAGATGTTGGAGATACTTCAAGCTTTTTATTTAGTGATATGTCAAAAGCAATAACAGCAGAAATAATACATGTTGATAGTGGATTTTCATCTGTTGGAGTTTAAATATAAATGGAGAAATTTATGGGAAATTTAGAATTAGTTGTACCAATAGCAAAAGATAATATAAGTATAGAAAAAGATGATAAAAAGTGCATAGAATGTGGTTATTGCAGAAGAGTGTGCAATAACGAAATTACAGTAGGTAGAATGTACGATTTAGGTGTAACTGGAAAGCCTATTTGTATTAATTGTGGACAATGTGCAAATATGTGCCCAACAGAAGCAATTAAAGAAAAGATGGACTATATACACTTAAAAGAAATAATTAAAGATAAATCTAAAACAGTTGTAGTAAGTATTGCTCCAGCTGTTAGAGCTGCTTTAGGGGAAGAATTTGGAATAGAAAAAGGAACTAATGTAGAAGAACAAATAGTTACTGCTTTAAAATTATTAGGTGCAAAATATGTTTTCGACATTACATTTGGTGCAGATTTAACAATAATGGAAGAAGCTATGGAATTAGTTAACAGAATTAAGGAAAATAAAAATTTACCACAATTTACAAGTTGTTGTCCTGCGTGGGTAAAATATGTAGAAATATTTTATCCAGAATTAATACCAAATTTATCTACTACTAAAAGCCCAATAAGTATGCAAGGAGCAACAATAAAAACATATTTTGCAAAACAAAAAAATATAAATCCACAAGATATAATAAATGTTGTAATAGCTCCATGTACTGCAAAAAAATATGAAATAAAAAGAAAAGAAATGAATTCTTCTGCAGAATTTAACGGTATAGAAAACATAATGGATAACGATTTTGTATTAACAACAAGAGAACTTGCAATGTGGATAAAAGATGAAAAAATAGATTTTAAAAATTTAAAAAATACAAAATTTGATTCACCATTAGGCAAAGGAACTGGAGCAGGTGTTATATTTGGAAATACTGGTGGAGTAATGGAAGCGGCACTAAGAACGGCATATTATTTTATAACAGGAAAAGACTTAGAACAAGAAAAAATAGAATTTAACACCGTTAGAGGGATGCAAGGAATAAAAGAAGCTCAAATTAAAATAGAAGGAACAATAGTAAAAGTTGCAGTAGCAAATGGAATGAAAAGTGCACAAGAATTAATAGAAAAAATAAAAAAAGGCGAAGTAGAATATCATTTTGTAGAAGTAATGAATTGCAAAGGCGGATGTATAGCAGGAGGAGGTCAACCAAAAAGCACGCTATTAGAAATGATAGATACAAGAGCCAAAAGAATACAAAGTCTTTATGCCGATGATGAAAAAAATACATTAAGAGTAAGTTACAAAAATCTAGAAATAAAAGAAATATATAAAGAATTTTATGAAAAGCCAAATTCAAAAATAGCAGAAAAATTATTACACACAACATATGAGGACAAATCTTATTTATTGAAAGGAAAATAAAATGTATAAAGAAATTTTAGAAAAAGCAAATTATTGTGAAAGCTGTGTAACAAAACCATGTCAGGTTGGATGCCCATTACATAACGATACTACAGGCTTTATAAAATTAATAAAAGAAGAAAAATTTAAGAAAGCATATGAATTATTGTGTAAAACCACTGTACTTCAACCAATATGTGGTAGAATTTGTCCACATCTAAAACAATGTCAAGGTTCTTGTGTAAAAGGTATTTCTATGGTGCCAGTTGAAATAGGAAAATTGGAAGCATTTTTAGGAGATATGGCAATTAAAGAAGGCTGGAAAATCCCTAAGATTTCTGATAAATTAAAAGGAAAAAAAATAGCTGTAGTTGGTGGAGGCCCTGCCGGACTAACCTGTGCAGCTTTTTTAGCAAAAGAAGGTGCAAGTGTTACAATTTATGAAAAATATAACTATTTAGGTGGAATTATGAAACATGGAATTCCTGAATTTAGACTAAGTAAAGAATTGTTAAAGAATGCAGTAGATAAAATTTTAGAGCTTGGAATTGAAACAAAATTAAATATGGAATTAGGAAAAGATTTTACCATTGAAGAATTACAAAATAAATACGATGCAGTATTTTTAGGATTTGGTTCAAATGTTTCTAGCAAAATGAATATAGAAGGAGAAAATTTAAAAGGTGTATTTGGAGGAAACGAACTTTTAGAATATAACAATCATCCAAATTACAAAGGAAAAAGTGTTGCAGTAAGTGGTGGCGGAAATGTAGCAATGGATACTGCAAGAACAATAAAAAAGCTTGGAGCTAAAAATGTATATGTAATATATAGAAGAGCAGAAGAACAAATGCCAGCAGAAAAATTAGAAATAGAAGATGCTAAAAAAGAAGGAATAGAGTTTTTATTCCAAAATAATATTGTAAAAATAATAGGTGAAAACAAAGTAGAAAAAATAGAATTAATAAAAACAAAGTTAGAGAAAAAAGAAGGAGAAACAAGACTATCTCCAATAAATATTGAGGGAAGTAACTACCTTTTAGATGTAGATTATGTAGTAATGGCAGTAGGTTCAAAGGTAAAAGAAAAATTAGTAAACTCTTTAAACTTAGAATTAACTTATAATGGAAAAATAAAGGTAGACACAAACAATAAAACCTCAAAAGAAAAAATATTTGCAGGAGGAGATGTAGCAGCAGCAAAATCAACAGTAGCATTTGCAGCACGTTCAGGAAGAAATGCAGCAAGTAATATAAAAGAATTTTTATTAAAAGATTAATAAAAGAAAAAATAAGAAAAATCTTCTTGCACAAAAAAATCATTTATGATATAAAAAAATAAATAAAATACACAAGGGGATAAAATATGAAAATAAAATGTGATTATTGTGGTTCATATATAAACGATACAGATGAACGATGTTCAAATTGTGGAGCTGTAAACAATCATTTACAAAGAAATTCAAATGAAGCACCAAAAACAATAGAAGAACTAAAAAAATGGTATGTTGACCATAATTTACCAGATGAAAATATAACAAGATTTTTTATAGGCAAAAATTATACAGAAAAAAGAGCCTTTGGAATCTATAAAGATGAACAAACAGGAAATGTAGTTGTATATAAAAATAAAGATGATGGAACAAGAGCAATTAGGTATGAAGGCAAAGACGAAGCATATGGAGTTAATGAACTCTATATAAGATTAAAAGAAGAAATTATAAATCAAAAACAACATAACCTAAATAAACAGCAAGGAAGAAAACGAGGAATCTTCAACAAAGGAGATCTACTAACAATAATTATAGTAAGTGTCATATTTTTAATTATTTTTTTAACTGGTATTTTTTCAGCATTAGCACCGAAAAGAGGATATTATTTATATGATGATGACTACTACTATTATCAAAATGGATCATGGTATGAGTATGACGATTACAGTGGATGGGGAAGAGCTTATTCAGTACCAAAAGATTTAAAAGACAACGATTCAGACTACTATGAATCAAATTATTATTATAGCACATATGGAATAGATGATTTTAGAGATAGCAGTTACTACGAGGCACCAAGTAGTTCAAGCAGTAGCTCTAGCAGTTGGGATTCCAGCTCATCATGGGACTCAAGCTCATCTTGGGATTCAGGCTCAACAGACTGGAGCAGTGACTGGTAGTCAAAAAAACTAAAGTATTTTTATATATGCTTTAGTTTTTTTATTGCAAATATTTCTAATATATTGTAAAATGTTTACAGCTTATTATGGGGTGAAAAAAATTGAAATTATTAAGTAAGATAATTTGTTTATTTATAGTAATAATAATGCTCTTCTCTGTTGTGAATTATGCAGAAAATGAACCTACAATATATTCAGAAGGGGCAGTTTTAATAGAAGCAAATACTGGTACAGTTTTATATGAAAAAAATTCAAATGAAAAATTAGAACCTGCAAGTACAACAAAAATTTTAACAGCACTTTTAGCAATAGAAAAATGCGATTTAAATGAGGTTGCAACAGCAAATAATACAGCAATAAAAGGAATACCTTCAAATTATGCTATAGCAGATATTCGTGTAGGGGAACAATTTACAATAGAACAGCTTTTAAATGTAATGTTAATTCATTCAGCAAACGAAGCTGCAAATGTTATTGCAGAACATATTGCAGGTTCACAAGAGGAATTTGCTAAAATGATGAATGAAAGAGCAAGAGAGTTAGGTTGTAAAAATAGCAATTTTGTTAATGCAAATGGATTAGAAAATGAAAATCATTATACAACTGCATATGATTTAGCTCTAATAATGAAACAATGTATAAAAAATGATGTATTTAAAAAGATATTATTAACAGATAAATGCACTTTACCAGCTACAGAATTGAATAGTGAAGAAAGAATTTTTCAAAATAATAATAGCTTAATAGAAAAAGGCGATAAATATTACTATCAATATTGTAAAGGTGGAAAAACAGGTTATACAAAAGAAGCAAAAAATTGCTTAGTTTCATTTGCATCAAAAGATGGAATGGACTTAATCGCTGTAGTTCTAAAAGGAGAAACAACAGAAACAGGAGAAAGTGCACGTAACAGAGATACAATAAACTTATTTGAATATGGATTTAATAATTATAATTTACAAACAATAAAGAAAAAAGATGAAACGGTTACATCTGTAGAAGTAAAAGATAATGATGGAAATACCAAACAGTTAAAAGTTAAGCTAGAAAATGATATTGCTGTAGTTAATAAAGATGAAAATAAAACTCAAAAAGATATAAAACCAGAAATAGATGTAAATGTAGAAAATGCTCCAATTGAAAAAGGAGAAGTAGTAGGAACGGCAACTTATAAAATAAACGGAGAAGAATATACAAGTAATTTATTAGCAGCAGAAACAATAGAGGCAACTAAAGCAGATACTAAGAGTAATTCATCAATATTAACAATAATAAAAATTATAATACTAATAGCATTTGCAATAATTATTATGAAAATGTTTATAAGAGTAAAAGTAAATTCAAATAAAAGAGCTAAGTGCAGATATAAAAAAGTACCAAAAAATAAACAAACATATTCAAGAGGAAGAGGAAAACATTCAATTTAAATATAAAAAATAAAACATATACAAACAATATGTTTTATTTTTTTATAAAATATTGAAAATATATTCTGTTTTATATATAATAGAGCAAACGGAAGATAAAGGAGAAATATACAAATGAAATGCAAAAAATTTATACCAATAGGAAACGATTTAGAAGAAGGAATGGTTGTTGATGGAACTGTAAAATCTATTCAACCATATGGAACTTTTATAGAATTAAAAAACGGAATTGTAGGACTCTTACATATTGAAGATACATCTGTTGCAAGAATAAAAACACCAGCAGAACGTTTTGAAATTGGACAAAATGTAAAAGTTATGATAAAATCTATAGACAGAGAGCAAAACAGAGTATTTTTTTCATATAAAGAATTATTAGGAACTTGGGAAGAAAACGCATCTTTATTTGAAAAAGGTACTAGAGTTACAGGAATTGCAAGAGAAGTAGAAAAAAATCATAATGGTATATTTATAGAGCTAAAACCAAATTTAGTTGGTATGGCTGAGTATAAAGAAAACATAGAATATGGACAAAATGTAGAAGTATATATAAAAAATATTATACCTGAAAAACAAAAAATAAAATTAATTATAGTTTAGGAGGCGCAAAAGCAAATGGTTGAAGATAACGAAATAAAAGCTGAGGTTTCACCTTTTGCAATAAGAGAAGGAGAAATAAAAACATTTGATGGAAAAGATGGCTATGTTTCAATGAACCAAATAATTCATAAAATAAACATAGGACATATTACAGACATTCATTTTAAAATTTTAGATTTAGTTAATGAATTTGAATTTATAACATCAAGACAGTTATTTCAATTATTAGAATTAAAAGGAGCTGCACCAGCTTCTCAAGATAAATTGAATAATAAATTAGAACAATTAGTAAAATCTAAAATTTTAACAAGATATTACTTTAATTCACCAGAAGGAAAAGGAATTTATAGAATATATTGTTTAGAGAAAATGGGGAAATATTTACTAAATTCTAAAGAAGTTGAATGTAAATGGCAACCAACAGATAATACAAAACCAGTTGCAATGATAAAGAAAAGACTTGCTGGAAACCAAACAATAATAGCATATTTAAGAAAAGTAAAAGCTTTTGACGAATATACTGTAAAACCAGCAATTACAGCAAAAACATTAGGAAAAACATTTAAAGCAACAGGAGGATGTATAAAGCTAACTAAAAATAAAAAATCTATATATTTCTTATTTGAAGCAGTTAGAAGAGAAGAAGATTGGGAGAAAAAATTAGCAGATAAAATGAAATTATATAAAGATTTTTACGATAATTTTATTCCAATGGATTCAGGATTTTTAAGTATGCCACAATTAATTTTTATATGTGAAGATGAAAGACATACAGCTGAAACTTTTAAAGTAATTGTTACAAAAGGATTAGAAATAGATAAAATAAATTTATATTTTACAACAGATTTACGTCAAAATAAAGATACATTAAAAGATACTTTATTAGAATTTAAACTAGATGAAAAAACAAATAAATATAAAGTACAAAATGTAGAATTAAAATTATTAGATGAATAATAAAATAAAATGTAAAATTTAATTATTAAATATATAATAAGCCAAAATAATGAATTAATCTAAAATTTCATCGAAGCTCCCCATTCACGTCCTTCTAACAAAATTCAAAGAATTTTGAAGAATGCCGGAAAGGTCCCCACTTGCTTCGCGAAATTTGATCTTAATTATTATTTTGTCTTTAAATAAAATTAAATGGGTAGGGGCACGGTGTTCCGTGCTCCGTGCCCGAAAACAAAAGAAGGAGATGTAAGAAAATGAACAAAAAAATTGAAAACGTTGCAACTGTAGAGAGAGAGAGAGAGAGAGCTATACTTTAATAAATAGAAAAGAAAAAAATAAAATAAATGAAAGGGACATTTGTACAAATGCCTCAAATTTTGATGCAAAAATAAAAACATTTGACAAAATAAAATCAAACGCTGTAGGGGTCGGCGTCCCCGACGACCCGAAAACGAAACATAAATATATAAATAAACCATTGTCAAACAATCCAACCTCCAACGCTGCAATCACCCTAATTGCTTTAATAATAACAATAATCGTA
>OLQO01000088.1_pt1 | contig 97549 bp, 85 predicted proteins | sample 1672281 | NCBI WGS metagenome assembly OLQO01 (sample SAMEA3136667, study PRJEB25190) | human gut metagenome | biome: human gut; feature: human-associated habitat; material: faeces | place: Austria | collected 2013
CTGTAGTACAACAGTAAGACGATTACTCATGCCCATAGGGGTGCTGAGTAGTTACGTATATGAGAACTCTTTATAAAAATTGTTAAAAATTTAATTAATAGATAGAAAATTTGTGGAATTAATCAATTTTATCCCTTTTATATATACACCTCCACACCATTCACCTCAAATATACAGACATCACGAAGCTGCCGGATTTCATTAGAGTCCAGCAGCTTCATTCGTCTTGTGCCTTTGTAGAAGTCATATTTGAGGGAGATGCAGCGGTGCAAGGACTGGATTTCACCGCTGCGAGTCCATAGACGGATGCGATTTCGGGAGTAATTTGCTGTGTTTTCCGATGATCATCCCATGCAAATTTCGCCATAATATGCGTAAAAATCCCTCAATGAGGGATAAAAATGATTAAATTCATCCCTCATTGAGGGAACTTTTCTGAAGAATTCATCCCTCATTGAGGGATTATTTGTATCTTTGCTGCAGTTTTAAATGATATTCATCTAAAAGAAAGATATGATAGACAATAAACTATATGAATACATGGCGGAGCTGCTGAAATGTACTCCGCTTGATTTCATCAGATATAAATATGATGAAATCAACTGGAATGGACGATTAATAGGTATTGTGGGGCCGAGAGGCGTAGGAAAATCCACCATGATACTTCAGCGCATCAAGCTATCCAAGGAAGGCCATCACCTGTATGTGTCGGCCGACAATATCTATTTTTCAAATCATTCCTTGGTTGACTTCGCCGACGAGTTTATCAAGGAGGGTGGTACACATCTTTATATAGATGAAATTCACAAGTATGCCGGATGGAGCAATGAACTGAAGCAAATTTACGACATGCACCCATCCCTGAACCTTATCTTTACCGGTTCATCGGTATTGGACATCAAGAAGGGAGAAGCAGATCTGAGCCGTCGGGCACTGATGTATATGATGCAAGGCTTGTCGTTCAGGGAATACCTGCAACTTTTTGAAGGAATCAAGACCAGAGTTTTCAGTCTCGACGAAATACTCAATCAACAGGTAGAGATTCCGGGAGTGGAACATCCATTGCCAATTTTCAGAGCGTACCTCGACCATGGGTATTACCCATTTGCCATAGAGGGAGATTTTACGCAAAGAATGCTGCAGGTGATAGACCAGACGGTAGAAGTTGACATTCCGCAATATGCCGATATGAGAGCCTCTACAGCACGCAAGCTAAAGCGCATGCTCGTTATTCTTTCCGGGTTGGCTCCCTACAAGCCAAGCTTAGAGAACCTTGCCACAGAAATCGGGGTAAGCAAGAACAACGTTCCTGATTATCTGGTCTATCTGGAACGTGCAGGAATGATAGGTCTGCTCAGAGATGATACTTCGGGAATGCGCAATCTTGGAAAGGTAGAAAAAGTCTATGTCGATAACCCAAGCCTGATGTCTGTACTCAACCCAAATCCCAATATTGGAAACATAAGGGAAACTTTCTTCTACAATCAGATGAGAGAAAAACAGGATGTTATTTCCTCCAGGATTTCCGACTTTACCATTGATGACTATACCTTTGAGATTGGCGGAAGGAAGAAAGGTAAGAAGCAGATAGAGGATGTAAAAAACGGACGTATCGTAAAAGACGATATCGAGACGGGGCATGGAATCATCATCCCTCTCTGGTACTTCGGAATGAATTATTAACTGAGTACACTTCAAGACAGTAATAAACGTAATTTACTCAACTTTCGCATATAATAAAAGGTCTATACACCACTTTTCATCGTGGCATATAGACCTTTTTTTGATATATCAGGCTCTGCTTTCGCCTTTGCGAAACTTACTTGACCATGATCTTATACGTCTTGCCGTCGTGCTTCACGATGTTTAGACCCTTCTGCAGACCATGGGTGTGACGACCACTTGCATCGTAGTATTCAGCATCGGCATCACGGCTGATGGCGTTGAGGTGGTCAATGGCAGTGCTGCCATCGTTCTTTCCGATGCTCAGTTTCGCAGCTGACGTAAGTGATGCGTCGGATGGATGGAGGTATGCACGCATCGGTAGGATAGTGGCGTCGTGCAAGTCGCTGACGCGGCAGAACTGGTCCTCGCCAATGACGTAGTCGCTTGCCGCAAGATTCTCACCACTGATTTGAATGAACGAACCTACGAGGTTGACATCGGAGCTGGTTTCTGACAGTGGGGCAGTAACGATGTCGGCAGCGACAGCAGTGAGGCTGAGCACCGTCTCGCCCTCCTTCATCTTGAAGAGCACCGGAGTGCCGGCAGGGATGACGCCCTCTGCGCAACTCTCTATGGTGATGCATTCCTTAGAAGCATCAATGCCTGTGAGACGATAGAAGTCACATTCTGCTTCCTGGCTCAGGTCGATGGCGAATGGCAAGCAGAGTGTTCCCCAGGCTGCGCCCTCAGGGATATTTCGGCTGTAAGAGATGGTCTTGGAGGTGAACGCCTCATAGTCCTTGAAGTCCTCGCCGTCGACGAGTGTCAGGTCTTCTGTAGCCACAAACTTATTGTTTGCATCCTTTGTCACCACGATGTTTCCAGCCTTGTCGGCTACATACTTGTGCGCTGCGCATTTCTCGTTGCGGCAGCCCATGTTGTAGATATGCTCGTCGGCGTCATGCTCAGGACTGGTCAAGGTGGCAGATGCTACGTGAATCAATTCATTCTCAGAAGAACTGTTGCTATATGAGGAAATTGTATTGTCGCAGTAACGGAATGATCCATGATATACTGTATTACCCTCAGCAGCTGTCAGTACAGGATAAGCATCTGTGCCGAGTTTCTGGTACCACGCCAGTTTGCCTTCTGATTTGCTTCCATTGAGCAGGTAAGCCACTTCGCCGCTCTTCAGCTGCTCAGGGGTGAATGCCTTGACCACGTCTGCTTCATTCTTACCTTCAGGATAGGTCAATGAGCCACTTCCGATAGCCACGACGGCATCACCCGTCAGTTCCGTTCCTTTGATGGTCATCTTAGCACTGCTGTTGTATGCCAAGATACCTGAAGCAGAGCTGGAAGCATCTGCAATGTATCCGACAATGAGGCCATTACAATCTGCATAGTTAGCAGTAATATTGCCAATACCCAACACATTGTTAATATTGCATATATTAGCATATCCTATCAAGTTTCCGACGCGAGCATCTCCCGTAATATTGCCATTATTGGCACTATTCTGGAGGCTTCCTTCACCAAAATATCCAATTATACCTCCAACGAAATCCTCCGTGCCTGTTATCGCACCATAATTGGCGCATGAAGTGATGGAATTTTCTGAATCGAAGCAGATACCTACAATACCACCAACAGAATGTAAACCATTCACTATTGCATGATTTTCGCAGTTGCTGATGTTGCCATTAGCTCTTCCTGCTATTCCGCCAGTCTCATATTTTCCTTCTACCGAACAGTTTCCTGTGGTCTTGATATTTTCAATCACACAAGAACCTGCACATCCTGCCAAAATACCAGTACTATAATTATCATTGCCCTTCACCTTCGCATTGTCGAAAGTGATGTTCTTGATGCGGCAATCAGCAGCATAGCCAAAGAAACCAATTTCATCAGAGGTGGAGCTGATGAAGAGATTACGGATTGTCTTCCCGTTGCCGTCGAACGTTCCTTGATACTGCTTAAAATAGTTACCGATAGGAGTCCAATTGAGCTCTGCTACCTGCTTTTCGGCATCAGCCTTATGGCATACAGTGCTCATATCAATTTCTTCCACATCATCGGCAATCTTTGCGCAGGCACTTGTCTTACCTACATTCACGTAGTCACGGAACCACTCCAGATGATCTGCCGTCTTCAGTATGAAAGGTTCCGCCTCGGTTCCTTTACCAGTCACGCCTGCAGGTAGTTGATTACTTATCAAATTTACATAGAGCGTGACGTTGCCTTCGATGGCATCGCCATCATGCTCTCTGGCACCGATATAATAAGTGGTGCCTTTCTTTACATCGTAGGTGATTTTGAAGTCTTTACCATTACCACTACCTTTTTTAATCAAGTATCTAGCCGTGCGGCTGTCCCATAGGGCGCCATAGGTGTCTTCGCCGTGGCTGTCTGCCGTTACCAGCAATGCTCCCTCTTCTGGGGCTGTAAATTTATAAAGATTGTAACCGCTGATTTTCGTCCTCGAACCAAATACCTTTTCGATCGTTATGTTATTGTTGCCCAATTTAACGAACTGAATTTCTTTCTGGCACTTCGTGCACTTGTCGTTCTCATCATAGTTGTGACCAGTGGCAGTCTCCTTAATAATGTCACTTACTCGTTGTGTCAATCTTTCATCAAAATAAGTCTCATTACAAGCATCACATTCCCAATATTCAATTGTGCCATCTACTGTGCAGGTAACATCCACTGATTCGTGATGTGTGATACTATTGCCATGCTGCATCGTGAATGTGCCCTTTTGTGCTGGCTTTGTATTGCTATATTTACCTGTACCTTCCAACTCGCCTGAGCATTTCATTGTCACAGGACAATCCGAATACACCTTATTCGTAGAGCCAAGCATAGGATAATCGTCGGTGTTCAGTTTTTGCCCCCATTTTGCACTTTCTGAGGCATTTCCCTGGAGTATAAAAGCAACCAATCCACTCTTCAACTGTTCTGCAGAAAATGCTTTTACCCTAAAAGCAGAAGGCACTGAGCCTTCTCCGATAGCCTTGACAGCTTCACCTGTCTGCTCAGTTCCTTTGATGGTAAGTTTCGCATTGCTGTTGTATGCCAAGATGCCAGAAGCGGTGCTCCATGGATTATTGCTTTCTCCAACAAGGAGACCGCCTTTTTGATCTGTCGCAGTAACATTGCCAACGCCAAGCACATTGTTCAGATTGACTGCTGCAGCAAATCCTATCAGGTTTCCGACCTGGGCAACTCCCGATATATCGCCATAGTTGGCACTGTTCTGGAGGCTTCCTTCACCATATCCAACTATGCCGCCAACATTATTTGTACCATTCACCATTGCACGGTTTTCGCAGTTGCTGATGTAGCCCGCTCCTGCTCCTGCAATTCCGCCTGTATTTTCAGTTCCTTCTACCGAACAGTTTGCCAGGATTTTGATGTTTTCAATAGTACATTTCTCAAAACCTCCTGTCAATATTCCTGTACCAAATTTATTAGTGTTCTTCACCTTCGCATTGTCGAAAGTGATGTTCTTGATACTGCCACCATTAGCATAGCCGAAGAAACCTCTAAATATATAGGTGGTATTGATGTATAGATTGCGAATAGTCTTCCCGTTGCCGTCGAACGTTCCACAATACATCTTGCCATTACCGATAGGATCCCAACTGAGTTCTTCAGTATTCGTGGCGGCATCAGCCGCATGGCAGAACTCTGATAAGTCAATATCATCAGTCAGCATGGCTGAAGCAAATTGAGATGCATTGTTCACATAGTCGCGGAACCACGCCAGTTCGGCAGCTGTGGATATCTCATAAGGATTGTCTACTGAGCCATTACCTTTGGCAGGCTGCTTCGTTGTCTGCGCCCATGCCCCCTCATAAGGCATGAGGATAGCCATCACGAGCAGCAGCATCGTGACGAGCCGATTCGGTTTGTGTAATTGTTTCTTTTTCATACACGTTTTGTTGTTAATTGAACTTTAGCAAGTTCAGAAGTTATGGAAGTTAAAGAAGTTATCACTCCCTTCGGTCGTTAGAAGTTATAGCCAACAGCCTTTTTGGTTGAAAATTTGGCTTTAACTTCTCTAACTTCTTTAAATTCTTTAACTTCCCCATTTGCGAAAGTTGAGTTATTAATAATTAATGTAAATATTTTATCTTGTATTTCTGTTTGTCAATTTATCAAGAGGGTAGGGTGCTTTCCTCTATGATGGGAAAGACTGCGCCATCAAGCCCATTGAATTGTCAGGACGAAGAACACTCATAGAAATATAAGTGGCTTGTCTACATGATGAACAGGTATGCCGACCTTGCAGTCTGGCATGGCTCCTGTTTCGCAATCATGGAGCAAATATACAAAAATAATTTGGGAAAAGGTGTCGCATTCCCCTGTCTATGTGTCGCATTCCTATCATTTAGGTGTCGCATTGGTAGGGAATGCGACACCTAAAAGGGGTTTTTCCGATAAAAATGTCTCTTTTCTCTGGTGTTTTTCAAAAATCAGTAAATTCCGCTTTTTTATCATCCGAAGCAGTTTCTATAGCTGGGTAGTCTCTCTTTTTGGTCCCTCAGAGCTTCCCCTTAGTCCAGGGCAAATGAACTCACACAGCACGCCCTCCTGTATGATTGATATCACCCAGCACGCCCTGAAAGGGCAGAAGCTCTTAGCCCAGGGCAACGCCCTGGGTATAATGTCAGCCAGCAATGCGCCCTGTAAGGGCAAAAGCTTTAAAATACACCTAATAAAAATGGATAATCCGTTGCGATATGTAAAGCTTTTGCCCTTACAGGGCGCCAGGTTTGCGACACAAAAAATAACCCAGGGCGCTCCCTGGGCTAGGAGCTTCTTGGCCTTCGGGGCGTGTTGCTTATATGAGCTTTTAATTATCCAGCACGCTTACTCATTTTAGCTTAAAAACAGCCTAAATATTTGGAAGTTACTAAATTTCAGAGTATCTTTGCAAAAGAATAAAACGTATCAAGACAAAGGAATCAAAACGTAACCCTGCAAAGGAACAAAAAGAAATGCGTATGAAACAGGTAGAAGAAAGATATACTCCGCAGGAATTGAGGGAGTACGAGGCCAGCAAGATAGCGTATCGCGACATCAAGAATTCCGTAGACACCGCCAAGCGTGAAGGTATTGCTGAAGGAATGGAAAAAGGAATGGAAAAGAAAAGTCTTGAGATTGCCAAGAAGATGCTGACAAAGGGCATGGATGAAGCGACTGTGATGGAAATAACGGGGCTGTCGGCAGAACTGATACAGCAGCTGAAAGCGGAGATGTAGATGATAGATTCGCAAGACTGAAAGGTATCTTTGCTCCGAAGTTTAGATAACAATAAACATCAGTTAATCATATTATAATTGTGAACAAGTTACCTATTATAGTTTTGGATTTTTCGGGAGTATATGATTTTGAGGCGTTTGCTTCAAGTCGTAATATCATCCGTGTAGATTGTAAGGACCTGAAAGGAGTGGACTGCTATTGTGATGAGGAAGGCAGGGAGAAACTTCATCGCAGGTTGGCCCCATACCCTTCTAAAGCCATTCATTTCCTGGACTCAGGAGATTTCCATTATCTTACCGAATACTGGGTGTCACGGCTGCAGGAACCTTTCTCTCTGATAGTCTTTGATCATCACCCGGATATGCAACAGCCTCAATGGGAAGGCTTGGTTTCGTGTGGCGGTTGGGTGACGGATGTCTTAAAGTCAAATCCTTTTGTGAGACACATCATCCTCGTTGGCGTATCCGACGAACTCATGTCTCAAATACCGGCTGCACTCAGGAGTAAGGTGCTGTTCTACAGTGAGTCGGAAATCGACCATCATCAGGCTTGGCCCTCCAAGGCTGGTAAACTGATACATGAACCCGTATATATCTCTATCGACAAGGATGTGCTGAGGACTGATGATGCCGTCACCAACTGGAGCAATGGCGACATGACCCTTATGCAGCTGCAGGCTGTTCTGCGTATCGTCTATGCTCACGAGAGAGTGATGGGAGTGGATATCACTGGCGAGTGTTCCAATATGCTTGATTATGCCACTGAAGTGAAGGATGCAAGAATTGACAATGAGGCCAATGAGGAATTGATTCGGATGGTATTGTCAGAGAGGCAGAACAGGGAGGAGTGACACGTGTCATTTTGGCATTTCAGAGGGGAAGTAATTGACAGAAATCAATTTTTCAAGCCTTTTAAGAAGAAAAAGACAGAAATGTTGTGCGCGAACACAAAAAGGTATTACCTTTGCACTTGAAAAGATTGAATAATGATAATTAAAGTAAAGAAAGGGTAACAATTATGATGATTTTTGGAATGACATTGGTAGTTTTAGCTATCACATTTGCTGAGATTGTAGTAATCAACAAAAAGATGCATCTCGGTGAGTAATATGGAACTAAAATAAATTATTAATTTTACAAAATACGAAAGGCAGTTGCAGGCTATGGTGCTTGCAACTGCCTTTTTTTGTCGACCCGCATAGAGAATGCCCTATGGTGGGGAACTTCAGTATATGCGAAACTTCTCTTATTTCTTATTCCTTGCTTTCTTCAGTCGGAGGACAGTAATGAAGCATCTTTTTTAAGGGTATTAACATTAATTAATGATATGTATAGATGGAAAATAAAAAAAAATGCATATATTTACAATCGTTAATGGCCCTTCCTATGTTAACGTATTTACGTACTATGGGGGCACAGAGGTTTAGTGCTAATAATTAATAATTATCGTATGAAGAAAATTTACTTACTCATTTGCGCCGTACTCTTAGCACAGGGAGCTATGGCTATCGATTATGAACAGCTGAAGAAGAACAGCAAGATTAATGCGATGAGCAAGATAGAACTTGCTAAGTTGCAGACACAGGAAGAAAAAGCTGTGGCACAAAGTAAGGCTACAGGCAGCAAGTTGAAGGCGCTCCAAAAACAAATGGACAATCGCACGCTGCGTGCCATCGTCAAGATGACACCAGGAACTGATGCTGCCATCTTGGCTGACGACGGCATCACGGTGACATCAGTGGTCAATCATTTCGCCATCGTCTCCATGCCTTTGGCGCAGCTGGAGCAACTGGCTGAACGTAGCGACGTAGTGACCATCAGCTTTGCCAAGCGCAGAAAGCGTATGCTCCTCAGTAAGGCTCATGCTTCGACAGGAGTAGACAAGATACACTTGGGCACTGGGCTGACGCAGCCTTACACGGGCAAAGGCGTAGCCATTGGTGTGCTCGATGTTGGTTTCGACCCCAATCACATCATGTTTCTCGATGCTCAGGGTAAGAGTCGCTTCAAGATGATAGGCTATGCGGCTAAAGAGGGTGACAATCTGACTTATCTCACTGCGCCCGAACAGATTGCAGCTTATCAGACAGACGACAAGGAGGAGACGCACGCCACGCACGTGAGTGGTATGGCGGCTGGCAACTATCAGGGAAGTTCCTTCCAGATAAAAGGTGTGGCACCCGAGGCCGATCTCCTGATGGGCCCCATTCCTTACAATGAGTCAGACTATGAGATGTTTGACAAAATGGTGAATTGGTGTAAGGAAAATGGCGGAAAGCGTTTGGTGGTGAACATGTCGTATGGTGCTAATGCAGGATCGCATGATACGACTGACCCTGAGGTGGCTTTTATGGATGAGTTTATCAAGAAATATGATGTGGTGAACTGTATTGCTGCGGGCAATGAGGCCGACTACGACATCGTGCAGCGACGCACCTTCACTGGTACTACAGGTGAGACGATGAAAGCGGCTTATGTTACAGATCTTGATGCCGATGGTGAGATGGATGTTACAGATATCTATAACTATTTCACCGTGACTCAGCCCGAGAAGCAGGTGGAAATCGATGTAGTGCTCTACAATGTCAATACGGGTAATATCAGCAATACTTGGCATTTTGTAAACAGTACATATCCTACAGGTAGAGAATTTACATACAGTAATAAGTCTTTCAAAGGTAAGGTATCGGTAGTAGCAGAGAATATAGGTAATGGCATGAAGGGCTATTTCTTGAACATCTCTGACATCACTTCAGTCAAGGATAATTATACTTTAGGATATGTAGTAAGGGCCAAGGAGGGACAGACCGTCACCAGTTACTTAGAGAGTACCACGATGTTTGATACCGAAGTGTCTGGATGCGACAAAGACATCACTCATGACGGCACCATCAACAGCATAGCCTGTGGTACGGAGGCCATCGTTGTGGGGGCCTATAACACGGTGAAGAGTTACAAGGCGATAGATGAAAGAACTTATGGCGTGAAAGACTACTTTGGTAGTGTGAGTTATGGCAACAAGGTGGGCGACATTGCTTTTTTCTCGAGCTATGGCAAACTGGCTGACGGAAGAGAGCTTCCTCATGTGTGTGCTCCTGGACTGTTTGTGCAGTCGAGCTACAGCCGATATACAGAGAACTATGAGGAGGATGTTATGCGACAGGAGACAGTGGCTGGCACTATGTATGAGTTCGGACAGATGAGTGGTACATCCATGGCTACGCCTTATATGAGTGGTGTTTGTGCCCTTTGGCTTGAGGCCGATCCTACGCTGACACATACGCAGATCAGGGAGATTGCTCAGAAGACAGCTCTCTCTGACGACTTCTGTACTACCAATAATCATTATACCAAGGCGGGGGATGGCAACCAGGCTGGCAGCGGAAAGGTGGATGCCTACAAGGGATTGAAACTCATCCTCGACAACAAGGCTTCGGGGCTTGACACGATAGAGAAGGGAAAGGACTTCATGATTCGTGCGCTCAATGATTATACATTCGAGGCGTATACTGCCGGTGCTGTGGCTATGTCGGCTGCGCTCTATAGTTCTCAGGGACATCTCGTGGCATCTGCCAGCCAGGCAGGTAATACCGTCACTATCTCGGCTGCTGGCCAAAACAAAGGTGTCTATATCCTCCGAATTTCGGATGGTAAACAAACACACGCACAGAAGGTCGTAGTGAGATAATCTCGGTAATGAGGCAAATCTCACGACTATGAGTGTACGGCATAAAAAAACAGTGACTGCCGTAAAAAAATATAGCCAACTTGGAACGCAGCTAATCAGCTGCTCCAAGTTGGCTAATGTTTTATTCATCAGAATCTATCGAGTGACACCTCGAACGGCAGACAGAGCGTTGACCATGTGGTGCCATCGCTCATCTTGCGGATGTAAGAGGCTGCTGTGTCTTTGAAAGCTTGTTAAGAGATGTGAGTGGGGGATTATTTATTTGATTCCTCTCTCGTTGAGTGCCTTTGAGTATTTGGCAGCGTTGTCGAGGTGCTCGGAGTAAGTGCGGGCAAAGTTGTGGGTGCCGCTGAAATCCTCCTTCGCACACATGTAGAGATAATCGTGGTGGATGTGGTTGAGCACGGCATCGATGCCGGCAACAGTAGGGATGCGGATAGGCCCTGGAGGCAGTCCTGGGTTGCGATAAGTGTTGTAGGGGCTGCGGATGCTGAGCAGGTTGTTGTAGATGCGCTTCAGGTCGAAACGCTTCCAGGCGAACTTGATGGTAGGATCGGCCTGAAGAGGCATTCCCTCAGGATATTCGGCATTGCGAAGCATCAGACGGTTGTAGTACATGCCCGCAATCATCGGTTTCTCACCGTCGTTGGCAGTCTCCTCGTCCACGATACTTGCCAGGGTGATGACCTGCTGCGGGGTGAGGTTCATGTTTTTCGCTTTCTGTGTGCGCTCAAAGTTCCAGAACTTGTCCGACTCCTTCTTCATGCGACTGAGCAGTTTGTCGAGCGACACGTTCCAGTAGATGTCGTAGGTGTTGGGGATAAACATACAGGCGATGGTGGCCGTGTCGTAGCCATACTTCTCGCAGGTGGCCTCGTCGGTAAGGGCATGGCAGATGGTAGCACTGTCGAGCATCAACTTGCGTCCCAACTCAGCTGCGAGTTTGTCGAGTGTCCGGACCGATGGAACGGTTAGGTTGACGGGTTCCTGGAGTCCGTTCTTCAGGTGGCGCCATGTCTTGAGCGAACCGTCACCGGGATGGATGGCATAGCGACCCGTGCGAATATGCTCGGCGTATTCGGAGTGATGGGTAAGGGTGCGGAAAGCCTGCATCGGGATGGCGCGGGCTATCGGCGCGAGCTTATGATAAACGGAGTCTATATTGTCGTCTTCGTCAATATAGACATATTCTGTCTTCTCGCTTTTCGAGAATGAGGAAAAGCCATAGATATAAGTAATGACGATTACCGCCACGAGGCACACCAAGGCGCCATAGAAATAAAATTTGTAAGCGGTCTTGCTTTGTTTTTTCTTCATTTTTGTGTTTTGTTTTTGTGCATGAATTTCGCTGCAAAAGTACATTTATTCGTGGAATTGACAAAATTATTGGGCTTATATTATTCAAGTATAGGTAAAAATAGGTTAATTCCTTATTATTTCGGCAAGATTGACGTAACTTTGCAAAGTTCAATAACAGAAAAATGATGGAAACAAAGGATTATAAAGAAGGAATAAGGGAATATGATACGTATGTCTTCGACCTGGACGGCACGTTGCTCTCCACACTCGACGACCTGGCTGCGAGCTGCAACTACGCCCTTCGCACCAACGGGATGGAGGAGCACTCTGTCGACGACGTCAGGAGATTTGTGGGCAACGGCGTTCGCAAGCTCATGGAGCGTGCCATTCCTCAGGGCGACTGCAATCCGCTCTTCGACAAGACCTATGCCGACTTCAGAAAGCATTATATGGAGCACAACCTCGACACCACCAAGCCTTATCCCGGCATCATGGATCTGTTGAGCAGACTGAAGGAGAGATACAAGAAAGTGGCTGTGGTGAGCAACAAGTTCTATGCTGCCACGCAGGCGCTCTGCCGTCATTTCTTTGGCGACCTGGTGGATGTGGCAATAGGAGAGCGTGAGAACATCAGGAAGAAGCCTGCGCCCGACACTGTAGAAGAAGCCCTGCGCCAGTTGGGTGCCGACAGGGTTGGCGCTGTGTACATTGGCGACAGCGACGTCGACATCATGACTGCCCGCAACTGCCAAATGCCTTGTATCAGCGTGTTATGGGGTTTCCGTGACAAAGAATTCCTCGTGGATCATGGCGCCACAACTTTCGTTCACTCTCCCGAAGAAATTTTTCCTTTCTGAAAGGAAGGCTTTTATGGGGGAATTTCCTTCCCTTAAGCTAAATGCGAGTTGATGAACTGGTAGACGGCATCCTTGTAGGAATCGGAGATAGGGATGCTGGTCTCACCATAAAAGATGCGCATGTGACCGATGGAGTCCATGCGGCAGAGGTTGGCAATGAACGAACGGTGGATGCGCTTGAACTGCTGGCGGGGCAGACGGCTCTCCAGTCGCTTGAGGTTGGAGAAGGTCGTGACCTTACGGCCCTGTGTGAGATGGAAACGTACATAGTCGTTCATGCTCTCGATGTAGAGAATATCGTCGAGGTCGATGCGGACAAACTTATTCTCAACCTTGGCTACTAAGCAGCGGTCGCGCTCTATCGGGTCCTGCAACTGGTATTCGTCAAAGGTAGCCCTCACTCGCTTGTACGACTCCTGAAAATCTTCGAAGCTGATGGGTTTGAGCAGATAGTCGGCAGCTCCAGCCTTGATGCCGTCGAAGGCATACTCCTTGTAGGCTGTGGTGAAGACCAGACGGCAACTCTCCGGCACGAGACGGGCAAACTCGATGCCGCTCAGTTCGGGCATCTGTATGGCGAGGTAGAGCACGTCGACATGTCCGTTCCTCACGTCTCTTACAGCCTCCCGCGCACTGGTATAAGCACCAATAAGTTGTAGGGTTGGTGTCCGCTTGATATGGCTCGTTATCTGGTTCAGAGCCTCTGGGTCATCGTCAATAACGACACAGTTTAGTATCATGTTTTATAGTGTTTTTTTGTTCTTTTCTGCTACAATAACGTCCCAATTGGGAAATTATTGTGCAGAATAGCGAGAGATTTTTATTCGTATCTGATGGCTTCGATAGGGTCGAGGCGGGCAGCTTTCTTGGCAGGATACCAGCCGAAGAAGACACCTGTGAAGGTACAAACAGCAAAGCTCATGATGATGCTCCAGGGCTCTATCTGCGTGGCTACGTGCAGGAACTGTTGCAGTCCTACCGACAGACTGACTCCCAACAGCACACCTATCACACCGCCCGTCACACTGAGCAGGATGGCCTCGATGAGGAACTGGTTGAGGATGTCGACACCACGTGCTCCCACGCTCATGCGCAGACCAATCTCACGGGTGCGCTCCGTCACACTCACATACATGATGTTCATGATGCCGATACCGCCCACGAGGAGCGAGATGCCTGCCACAGAACCAAGAAGGATGGTGATGGTCGACATGGTGGAGTTCATCATGCTCGAAATCTCCTCCTGCGAACGGATGTTGAAATCGTCCTCGTCAGCCTCGGTCGTATCGGTGGCGTCCTTGAGCTTATGGTTGCGTCGCAGGATCTCCGTTATCTGGTCTTGAGCCGGTTGCGAAGCTTCCTCGGTAATCGCCGAGCAGACGATGCCGCCCAAGTAGGTTTGGGCCAGGATGCGTTTCATCACGGTGGTGTAGGGCGCCAGCACCAGGTCGTCCTGGTCCATGCCCATGGAGTTGTAGCCCTTCTTCTTCAGCACACCCACCACACGGAAGGGGATGCTGTTGAATCGCACCACCTTGCCCACGGGGTCGCTGCCGTCGGGGAAGAGATAATCCACCACTGTCTGTCCCAGGATGCACACCTTGGCAGCCGCCTTGATGTCGTTGTCGGTAAACATCTCACCATCGGCCACCTTGAGCTGTCGGATGCTCAGGTAGTCCTGGTTCACACCGTAGATGGAGCTTTGCGTATTGTTGTTGCCGTTGATCCATTGACCGCTGCTGTTGACGGTAGGCGAGATGGCAGAGATGTAGTTGCACTCGTCCTTGATTGTCTGATAGTCAGCCTGTTTGAGGGTCTCCATGGCAGAGGCGTCCTGTCTTACACCGCCCCTCATGTCGGCACCCGGCGAAATCATGATCATATTGCTTCCCATCTCGGCGATGTTGGCCTTGATGCTTGCCTTGCTGCCCTGTCCGATAGCGAGCATGGTGATGACGGCAGCAATACCTATAATGATACCCAAAGCCGTGAGAAACGACCGCATCTTGTTGGCTGCAATCGCCCTGATGGCTATCTTGAATAGATTCTGATAATTCATCGCATTTTAAATCATTAATATTGAAAAATTACTCATCCGTATTCGCCGGCAGGGCAGCGAGTCCCTCGGCGGCAGAGAGGATGTGCGGATTGTACTCGTCGCTGATGATGTGACCGTCGCGCAACTCGATGTTACGGCTCGAATAGTTGGCAATATCGGGGTTGTGGGTCACGAAGATGATGGTACGTCCCTCAGCGTAGAGCTTCTGGAAGAGCACGAGAATCTCGAAACTTGTACGTGTGTCGAGGTTGCCCGTTGCCTCATCGGCAAGGATGACGGCGGGGTTGTTGACCAGGGCGCGGGCTATGGCCACACGCTGCATCTGTCCACCAGACATCTGGTTGCTCTTGTGATAGAGACGTTCGCCCAGTCCTACGGCCTTCAGCGCCTCTATCGCCCTCTGCTTGCGCTCCTCGGCTGTTACCGAGGGGTTGTACATCAGGGGCAGTTCCACATTCTCCACGCTCGTGGTCTTGGGCAGGAGGTTATAGTTCTGAAAGATAAAACCTATCTTGCGGTTGCGCAGCACGGCACGCTCCGAACGCGACATGGTGCGTACCGACACGCCGTCGAGGTAGTATTCGCCACTCGATGGGGTGTCGAGACAACCCAACTGGTTGAGCAGGGTAGACTTGCCCGATCCCGACTTACCCATGATGGTGACAAACTCGCCCTCGTAGATCTTGAAGCTCACGCCCTTGAGGGCATGAACCGTCTCGTCGCCAACGAGGAAGTCGCGCCTTACGTTGTCGAGCTCAATCACGACCTTCTTCTGGTCTTGGCTGGCTTTGTTTTCTATGTTTTCTGACATGATGATTGTACTTTTATTGAACTTTCGCTGGGTTCAGAATAAACTTTCGCTGGGTTGAGAAGTGGTAGCAAACCCTTACTTCTTCTTTCCCCTTGGACGCGGTCCGCCTATCAGTCCCTGGCTTTGCTGCTGGTCGTCGCTGTCGTCCTCGGGTGTGTTCACCACGATTTCGGTTACAATCTGCTGACCGGCCTTCAGTCCCTTTGTGATCTCTGTATGCATTCCGTCGGTCTGACCGATGCTCACTGGGTGAGCGGTAAGGGTTTTGCCGTCGAGGGTCCATACCTTGTTCTTGCCCTTGCAGTCAACTATCTTCATGTCTTTGCCTACGGTTTCCTTGGTAGGTGTGAAGCGCAGCGCCTTGTTGGCTACAGCCAGCACGCCAGTGCGTTCCTGAGTGTAGATAGTGACATTGGCGGTGAGTCCCGGTTTCAGTTTCAGATCGGCATTCTGAGCGCTGATCACCACCTCGTAGGTTACCACGTTGTTGGTTGTCGTGGCCTGCAGACGAACCTGCTTCACCGTACCCTCGAAGGTGTCGTCGGGATAAGCGTCGACGGTGAAGGTAACGCGGTCGCCCTCCTTCACAGCACCTATGTCAGCCTCGTCCACGTCGGCTACTACCTGCATGTTGGTCAGGTCTTTGGCGATGGTGAAGAGCTCAGGAGTGTTGAAACTGGCAGCCACGGTCTGACCTTCCTCCACACTCTTCGAGATAACGGTTCCGTCGATAGGTGAGGTGATGGTGGCGTAGCCTAAGTTGGTCTGTGCACGTTGCACCTGTTCCTTGGCTGTGGCCACCTGCTCCTTGGCCTGTCGATAGGTGAGGAGGGCGTTCTCATAGTCGTCGGCGCTGACGAGTCCTTTCTGATAGAGGGTCTGATAGCGCTTCATGTTGGCGTTCTGGTAGTTGAGCTGACTCTGGGCGCTCGCCATGTTGGCCTTGGCGGTGTTGAGCTCGCTCAGCAGGTTGGTCTTGTCGAGTTCGGCGATGACCTGGCCCTTCTTCACCTGGCTGTTGTAGTCGACGTAGAGTTTGTTGACAATACCAGATACCTGTGTACCCACGGTGACACTTGTCACTGCCTCGATGGTACCTGTTGCAGTCACGCTGTTCTGCAGGGTCTGCAGACTCACCTTCTCCTGTTTGAAGTTGATTTCTTCCTTTTCCTTTCCGCCTGAGAGTGCCCAGGCAGCCACGGCTATGATTACCACGACTGTCATGGCAATCCAAACTTTGCTTATCTTCAGCTTTTTCATATTGAATGTTTTTACTTTTTACTCTTTTTACTTTTTTACCTTTTTACTTTTTTACCTTTTTACCTTTACAAGATTCTTCCTTGCTGATAGAACTTCAGCATGTCGAGGTTGAGGATAGCGAGGTATTTTGCCTGCAACTCGTTCTGCTGGGCACGCAACAGGTTGTCCTTGCCTGTGCGAAGTTCCACGATGTTCTTCAGTCCTAAGCGGAACTGCTCGCTCAGCAGGTTGTAGCTTTCCTGTGCGCTCTCGCGGCTCACTTTGGCAGCCTGGTATTGGCTCTGGTTGGTGTTGGCCTGCAGCCAGTAGTTCTCGATGGTGGAGTAGAGTTGTGTCTGCTCGTTCTTCATGTCGAGCAGAATCTGTTGTTGCTGGATGCAAGCCTTGTTGACAGCTGTCTTTGTCTGTCGGTTGTCGAAGAGCGGAATGCTCACGCTGAAGCCACCGCCCACATTGAAGTTGTTCTTTATCTGTGAACCCCAACTGTTTGTATTCATGGAAGTTGTACTCGTAGACAAGCCTGCATTCAAACCGATGGTTGGCAGTTTGCCAGCCTTGGCTATCTTCACGTTCAGGTCGTTCTGTGCCAACTGGTTCTGATAGACCTTCATCTCGGGGCGACGGTCGAGAGCAGCCGTGTAAACACTTTGCAGGGCAGGAATCTCAGCCAGCGCCATCGCCTCCGTCGTGTTGGGCATCACCACGTCAAAAGCCTCTTCGTCGGTTATCTGCAACAGTTCCTTGAGTTGTCGCTTGTAGTTTCTCACATTGTTCTTTGCCTCCACAATGTTGTATTCATCCTGTGCTCTCTGAGCGGTGAGCTGAGCCAAGTCGGCTTTCGACATCTTGCCGATCTTTACCATCTCCTTGCCACGGTTCTCGTTCTCCAAGCTCGACTGATAGCTCTCCTGGTTCACGTTGATGGCCTCGGTGGAGTAGAGTATCTGGACGTAGAGTTGGGCTATCTGCTCCTGCAGTTTGGCAGCCTGTGTGGCAGAATCGAGTTGTGCAGCCTCGCCCGCCAGTTTGTTGAGCTTCATCTGCGCCTGTCGTTTGCCGCCGTCGTAAAGGGTGTAGTTGCCCATCACGCTGTACGTGCCGTTGTAGTACACCTTGTCGATGGAAGCCTTGGAGTATCCGTCACCAGAGATGCCGTTGGCCACCCATGGCGTGTAGTTGACATTCTGGTTGGTAGAAGCGCTGAGCGATGGCAACAAGGCTGCCTTCGACTGCAGATAGTCCTCGTGGGCACTCTGTGCCTGCAGACGTGTTTTCTGCAACGAGATGTTGTTGGCCAGGGCGTAGTCGATGCAGTCTTTCAGACTCCATTGACGTGCCTCTGCCGAGAAGGGCATTGAGGCTATCATCAAGCCTACGATTGCCTTTGTGATTGTTTTTACTTTTCTCATCCTTAATATATATTGTTTGTTGATATCTATTGAACTTTCGCAAGTTCAGAAGTTATAGAAGTTAAAGAAGTTATCACTCCCTTCGGTCGTTAGAAGTTAAAGCCAATAGCCTTGATGTATAATGTTTAGAGCTTAATCTTAAGTCCACTGAAGCATTTGTCTTAACTCCTTAACTTCTTAACTCCTTAACTCCTGAGATTTCTTGTCCCCTCGCAACTTACACTAAAAAAGATGACAATTCGGGTAAATGGTTTATTATGTCTGAAAGTTTTTAACAAAAATAAACAAGAAACCTTGGCGGGTTCATATTTTTTATTTACCTTTGCAACCGCAATTGGTTTGCAACTATCTTCGTTCCGCTCAGGCAATAGGAGGTGTTGCGATGAAAAGGGAATCAGGTGAGAAGCCTGAGCAGTCCCGCTGCTGTATGCGTCTTATTGGGCAAGCATGATGGTCACTGACATTTTTTTCGGGAAGACCGCTTGAACGAGTTTGACGACGCGAGCCAGAAGACCTGCCGTTGCCATAGAGAGACAATGTGTGTGCTCACTGTATGTATCAATCAGCATACTATAAGTATTTACGCTTTCTGTCTATGATTCTATCCCGCCTCGTGGGTTAGGTTTTGGGATGGAGAACCATTAAGTTTTTTAGGATAAGATGAAGAAAATCTGCAAAGGATTATTGTGCCTCTGTGTGATGCCATGTCATGCGCAGAATGTAGGTACGATTCATCGCGACACGCTCTCGCTCGACGAGGTGGTGTGTGTGGGCGAGCGCCCTCATTACCTTACACCCAGTCAGACCCTCCAGGGCGAGATGCTGCAGAACCTGTCTACCACCTCCGTGGCCGATGCCCTGAAATATTTCTCGGGCGTGCAGATCAAAGACTATGGTGGACTGGGCGGACTGAAGACCGTCAACGTGCGGTCGCTCGGATCGCAGCATGTGGGCGTGTATCTCGACGGCATTCGTATCACCAACGCACAGAACGGACAGGTGGATTTGGGCAAGTATTCTTTGTCCAACATGGAGTCTGTGTCGCTATACAACGCCAACAGGAACGAGCGTCTGCAGTCGGCTTCCGAGTACGCCTCGGCTGCTACGGTCTATATGCAGACCCGTCGTCCCGACCGCACTATGCTGACGGGCGAGTACGGACTGGGATCGTTTGGACTGCAGAAAGCCAAGCTCTATTTCGCCTTGAAGAACTGGCTCTTTGTAGATGGCGAATATCAGCACAGCGACGGCGACTATAAGTTCCGGTTCCAGTCGGCTTCGGAAGACACGATAGGGCGCCGTCACAATTCCGACATCACCTTCTACCGGCTTGAGGCAGCAGGCTTCTATCGGGGACTGTCGGTCCATACCTATTATTATAACTCCGAAAGGGGCTTGCCAGGTCCTGTCGTCAGGCGACTCTCCGACCAATGGGACTCCACCGACCGGCAATGGGATCAGAACTTCTTCGCACAGGCTTCGTACAAGAAACTGTGGAGCCGTTTCGGTCTGAAGGCCAACATGAAGTATGCGTTCGACTATCTGCATTATCTGCAGGACCCATCGACCAATGCTGCCGCTATGTACTGCAACAATCACTACACCCAACAGGACTTATACGCCTCTGTGGCTGGTTCTTACAACAGTACCTATCTCTCGCTGACAGCGAGTACAGACCTGCGATGGTCCGACCTCGACTGCGATGTCTATCGCTTCAACTACGTTTATCGCATCGACTCCAAGTCGCTCCTCTCGCTCATCGGTTCGTACAAGGGATGGGAGGCCAATGTGGCGCTGCTCTACACCCATGTGCAGGATCATACCGTGGCACAGGCTGACGCCATGCAGAAGCTCACGCCCATGTTCCTGCTCTCGTATAAAAACGGCGGCTGGATCCTCAGGGCTTTCCAAAAGCGCATCTTCCGAGCTCCTACGCTTAACGACCTGTACTACACGCTGGTGGGCAACACCCAGCTACAGCCCGAATACACCTCTCAATGGGATGCGGGAGCCGACTATCGCGGTAAACATCTGCACCTGGCCCTTGACGCCTATTACAATGAGATAAGCGACAAGATTGTGGCCATCCCGATGAAATGCCAGTTCAGATGGTCGATGGTCAACTTTGGCAAGGTGAAGTCGTATGGCGTGTCGCTCTCAGGCGGCTACAACCAGGAGTGGGGCAGGTTCTCGCTCTCTGCCAATACCAACTACACGTGCCAGATAGACCGCGACTACACCATGCCCGACGATCCGGAATACAAGAACTACATTCCCTATTCGCCCATGCATTCGGGATCTGCCATCGTCGATCTGGGGTATCGGTCGTACAGCCTCTGCACCTCGTTTCTCTATACAGGCGAGCGCTTTGCCCTGATTTCCAATAATTCCGACGACCGCCTGGGCGACTGGTACACTGTGGACGTGAAGCTGAACAAACGTTTCCACTTGGGCAAATACATACTGCAGGCCACCTTGGAGTGTAACAACCTTACCGACTCGCATCACGAGGTGGTGAAGCGTTATCCCATGCCTGGAAGAAACTACAAGATGACCCTGAAATTTGAAATGTAGGGTTTTGATTTGCTTAGAAGTTAAGGAGTTAAGAAGTTAAGGAGTTAAGAAGTTAAGGAGTTAAGACAAAACTAAAGAAATATGAACATTCGTAAACACATCATAAGCCTCTATGCCATCGCCATCGTTCTGACGATGATGCTTTCGGGCTGTCGCATGGAAGTGAACGACGAGGTGGCTGTCAGTCATCCCACGGCTTCCGACGACTGCCTGCTCGTGCTCTGCGAGGGATTGTGGGGAATGGACAACTCCACCATCTCGCTCATCGACCATGGTGTGCTTACCAACAAATGGTTCCGACAGCAGAATCCACAGCAGCGCTTGGGCGATACGGGCAACGACCTGCTGATGGTGAACGACACGCTGATAGCCATCTCCGTCAACTGGTCGAACATCATCCAGTACATCCGTCCCGACGGAACCGCCATAGCTGCTACTGAGGACATCCCCAACAACCGCAAGTTGGCTACCGATGGCGAATACCTCTACTGCACCTCGTATGCCAACGATGGCTATGTGGCGAAGATAGACCTGCGTACGAAGAAGATTGTCGATACCTGTCCCGTAGGTTACGAGCCCGAGGGAATAGCCTGTTACCGCGGCCGCCTCTTTGTGGCGAATACAGGAGGTTATTCTTCGCAAGCAAGCCATGACTACGAGTCGACCATCTCGGTCATCGATGCGCAGACGATGAAGGAACTGAAACGTATCGACACGGGCTGCATCAACCTCTTCGGCAACATGTCGCAGGAAGGGCAGTTTCTTTGCATCAACTCCGTGGGCGACTACTATGAGGTTCCGGGACGCTGCGTTGTGCTCAACATGCAGAGTGAAGAGTTCCGCGTGTTCGATTTCCCTGTGACCTATAATTGCAGCTACGACGGAAAGTTCTACGCCATAGGCTCTGCCTTCTCTTACCTCACAAACACCTACGAGTTCTCGGTTCACACCATCCAGTTGCCCTCACTTCGGGTGGAGGAAGGACTTGGGGAATATGACGCAGCCCTGCCCACCATCAAGCAGATGCAGTCGCCCTACGGCATTTACATCTCGCCCCACTCGGGACATCTCTATGTGTCGGATTCTCGCGGTTACGCCACCAACGGCTACGTCTACGAGTTTGACCGCGACGGCTCCCTGCTCAACAAGTACAGCCTCAAGGGCATCAATCCTGCCCACTTCTTGGCGTTGCCGTGAAGCACAGAGGCTATAGGAAAAGAATATAGAATCCAATCCGAATAATCGGAAATCAAATTGTAAGAAAATATGTAATTCAACATAAATTATTAACTTTAACTAAAAGAAAAATGAAGAAGTATTTACTCATGTTGGCTTTGCCGTTCATGGCACTGTCGATTTCGGCTGAAGAAGCTTCCACGCTCAATGCTGTTTGCGTGGCTCTTAAGTCGGGGGACAGCAAGTACGTGGCTTTTTCTGACCAGCCCACAATTAAGGCTGAAGATGGAAAGCTCTACGTCGTGTCGGCTGTTGACAACAAACAGCTTGTTTTGGCTGATCTCTCTGATGTGGAGAAGATTTCAGCCGAGAGTCACGTTTTTACCCCCACGGGCATCAAGCCATTGGTTGTAAATGGAAAGGATGTTGAGGAAATCTACAACATCGATGGAACCAAGGCTACCACCATTGTTCCGGGCAGAATCTATATTATCAAGAGTCAGGGAAAGACCAGAAAAGTGGTTAAATAAACATAAATAAATAAGAATAAGAGGAAAAATGAAAAAAATATTTGTTTCTTTGCTTTTTGCAATACCTGCTGTAGCTTCAGCACAATCAGTATTCACAGTAGAAACCGAGGGTAAGAAGTACTCTTTCCCTTTGGAGAACACGGTTATTAAAGTTACCGATGAGCAGCCTTCACAACTGACAGAGGCTCCTGTTTACAAACACAATCTGGAAGAGGTCAACCTCTTTGGCTCCTTGACAAGTTTTGGCTTAAAGCCAATGTCTTTGGTTGCAGACTACGTATGGGGCATCAAGATTATGCCTGAGTCTAAAAAGATGTTTAAGTTCCAGGCCAAGACCAATACTAATGCCGACCTTTACTTTGGGGCTGTTGATGCCAATCAGAATATAGCGCAGTCGGGAACAGCCACAAAGGGTGGTACAAAATTCTTCAACATTGAGGAAGGCTATGAGCAGAACGAGGTGCTTCTTCTTTTCGATGAGCGCACAAATAACTACAGCTTCATGGGACTGGCAAAGGCGGCAGCTTACGAAACTGTAGATTTCGAGGGTGATTATTGGAACGCCCTGATTGACCCTAACCAGAGCACAGGTAAGTTGCTCTATGGAGAATCTGGAATGGGTTATGAAGAGGACAATGGCGTGTATGAGTGGACAGATGCAACTACTCAGTTGCACTCCAAGCTCAACGAGTCTTACGGTTGGGCTTATTGGAATGGTGGCGTTGCTGTATCTAACTATCATTGCGATATCGCCAAAGGAAGTGCTGCGACACAGCTCTCTCTCCCTACAGGAACAGCAGCTCATTCAGGTAAGAACTTTATAGTAGCCTATGGTTATAACGATGGTGGCTGGGACTCTCGTCCTGTCATCGATTTCAAGGACGGTGTGGCTCGCAAGTTGAAGGGACTCTGGGTGACCAACAACTCTTATTTCCTCAACTCTGTCAACAATGGTGACACCTACAACAAGGCAGCTACAGATGCCACCTTCATTGATGTAACCTTCGAAGGCTTCGATGCAGCAGGCCTCTCTCAAGGCAAGGTGAAATGTCGCCTGCAGGACGGCAAAACATCACTTACCGACTGGAAGTATGTAGACCTCAGTTCGTTAGGAGCTGTCAACAGTCTTAAGGTGAACTACGAGTTCTCTGACGACCAGAAGAACAGTAGAGGCTTTACCGCTCCTGCCTATGTCGCTATTGACGACGTGCAGATTTACAAGTAAACTATCAATAAAACATGTACAAAACTACTGCGAAAAAAAAGATTTTATCCTTCTGCCTGCTGACTCTGTCGCAGGCAGGATGGGCGCAGACACAAACTGTTCAGGTACTGGAATTTCATCCGGCACCCGGACAGTTTGTCAACGAGTTGCCTGCGGCAGATACCAATTCCACCCAAGATGACATGAACCGAAGATGTGAGGACTTGCTGAATGATGATGGCAATGTTGTCAGTTTGGGAACCTATGGCGGCTACATCACCATGAAGTTCGACCATCCGATAGAAAACAAGCATGGCTCTGATTTCCTGGTCTTGGGCAACGGAATGTATGCAACCGATGACCCTAAATATGGCAAGGAGACCATCGGAGGTTCCATTGAACCGGGAATCGTTTACGTGGGAGTGGGCGACAACCTCGAAACTGCCAAATGGTATGAGCTGGCAGGCTCGGAATACTACACCAATGAGATTCATGACTTCGAGATTACTTACTTTAAGCCAACCACCGAAGCCTGTGAACATCAGCTCTTTGGATCTGTCTGCGACAACTATATCAAGTGGAATTGTACATGGACCGATGCCAAGGGAGAGCGACGCGACTCCACTGGCTACCACATGAAGAATCAATATCACATTCAGACCTATTGGCCCCAATGGGAAGACAAGGACCAGCTCACCTTCAAGGGAGGCTGTCTGCCCAATAATGCCGTAATGTATAAACCAACGTACTGGGTGCAATACCGCTACGCAAAAGACGCTTATGGCTATGCCGATGCCTGTCCTGCCAAAGACTCACTCTACTCGTCGTTCGACATCAACTGGGCTGTAGACGAGAAAGGCGATCCCGTGGCCCTCGACCATATCGACTACATACGGGTGATGACGGGCATTTTTCAGTATTGCGGATGGTTAGGAGAGACTTCTACAGAGGTCAGTTCCGTGGTAGACCTTCATCTCGTGGAAGGCTACGACGACAATCCTTACATCATCACGCCTCGCGAACGTCCTTCTTCCGGCATCCAGCTCCCCACGGTTGCTGGCCATGAGGTTCAGGGCAATGCAGCCTACTATACTCTTACAGGACAAAGGGTGGAACGTGTGGAACGCGGCAAAATCTACATCCACAAGGGCAAGAAAGTGGTATTCTGATTTTTCAAGTAGTTGTTGATTGAATTTTCGCATGTTCTGAAGTTATAGAAGTTAAAGAAGTTATCACTCCCTTTGGTCGTTAGAAGTTATAGCCAACAGCCTTTTTGGTTGAAGATTTAGCTGTAAAGCATATGGCTTTAACTTCTCTAACTTCTTTAAATTCTTTAACTCCCCCATTTGCGAAATTTCAGTTGTTGATTAACTTCGTGAACTTCCATTATAAAAAAATCATGACAATTACAAAAAGGTATTATCAACATTATAATATACTGGCGCTCTGTGTGCTGGTATGGCTCTCTGGCTTTATGCTGTTGTTCAACTCGTGCGGAAACCGAACTGCTACAGCTCAGGATTCGGGTGACACCATCCAGCTCGACTATGCCAAGCACTTACAACTCATTCGCCACAAGGGTTATACTGAGGCTGTGGTGCTCAATCCCTGGAAACAGGGTGGGGAGCTTCATCGCTATCTACTCGTTCCTAAGGGGGTAGAAGGCGACGAGGTGGCTAAGAAACTGGCCGACCAGAAGACAGCAATTACAGGAACAACACCCTGCGACATCCTGCGCACACCCCTGACGAAGAGCATCATCACCACTTCAGCCCATTGTCAGCTGCTCTACGAGCTGGGCCGTCAGCAAGCCATCGCGGGTGTCTGCGACCTCGAGTACATCCTTATTCCCGATGTTCAGAGGCGTACTTCACACAAGTCTCGTCCCTACATATCCAACTGCGGTTCCAGCATGCAGCCAGATATCGAGCGCATCATGTCGCTCCGTCCCGATGCCCTGCTTCTCTCGCCCTTCGAGAACAGCGGCGGATACGGCAAACTCTCGGCCTTGCAAATACCTATCATCGAGGCTGCCGACTACATGGAGACCTCGCCCTTGGGCCGTTCTGAGTGGATTAAGTTTTACGGCTTGCTCTACGGTTCCGAAAAGGCTACCAGTCTTTTTAGCGGTATCGAGAAATCTTATCTCCAACTGAAAGCCTTTGCAGCCAAATTGCCCTTAGGCTATTCCATCCTTACCGAGCGCAAGACGGGAAGTGTGTGGTATGTTTCTGGCGGACGCAGCACCATAGGCACCTTGCTGCGGGATGCTCATGCCCGTTATCTCTTTGCCGACGACACCCATAGCGGCAGTCTTCCCATGAGTCCTGAGCAGATTTTGGCAAAGGCTGACGAGGTGGATGTCTGGGCGACAAAGTATTGGGGCGACCATCCTCTCTCGCGTGCCGAGTTGCTGCAGGAATATCCCGGCTACAGCCAGCTGAAGGCGATGAAGACGGGGCGAGTCTTTCAGGCAAGCACCAGTTCGCAGCCTTATTTCGAGCAGACCAGTTTTCATCCCGAGCGCCTGCTTCGAGAGTTTATCATCCTCTCGCATCCCGAGACCACCCGTTCGTTGGGAGCGTTGAGGTATTATTTGCGACTATAGACATAAGTAGTCAACTGTAAAGATGACTAAAAAATAAGTAAGTCAATGTGAATTATAAATAAGGCATAACTGAGTCTACTCGTATTGCCAATAATACTTAGAGTGGTCAACTAAAATCGTTAAATCACCCAACAAAAATCATTAAATCACATTGAAATCTCCGTTCAAAGGCTTTGAACGGACATTCAAAGGCTCTGAACGGACATTCAAAGCCTTTGAATAGAACTTTTATAGGCTAAACAGAACTTTTATATAGTATAAGAGAAAGATTTCATCAGTATTAAGCGACCTTTTCTTTGGGTTAAGGCAAGTAACTCGCTCTAAATTGGACTTTGATTGAAAATCAAGAAGTTGGGCGTTTGCCTATATTATATAGGTAACAATATGGAAACGAGCGGACTTCTGCTCGTTTCTGTATTTTGCAATATGCAAAGAACGCCTCAATTCGGGGACAAAGATATAATTAAAATCTGGAAAAACTATTTTTTCTCTCAAATTACATTTTTTTAAGAGGTGAACATTGATTGCCTATCTCTTTAGAAAATTACAACTTTACTTTTAAGCCAAAACCTATAAACAGAGCCATAAAGCCTCTAAAATAAGCATAAAAAGTCGGATTTGTAGTATCTTCGGCTAAAATCATCTTATAAAATGCTAACTTTTTGCTTTTTATAATAGATTATCGCAATAAATTATTATTTTTGTCTGGTAAAATGCAATAAAAATATGAAGTTAAATCGCATAAAGGCAGTTTAAGAGGAGAAAGGAATAAGCCAAACTTGGCTTTCCAAGAAAATGGGCAAGAGTTTTAGTACGGTCAATGCCTATGTGTGCAATCGTACCCAACCCAACCTTACAACGCTTCTTGAAATTGCACAGATATTGTCTGTGGATATGAAGGAACTTATCTCAGACGCGAAAGAACGTAGTACTAAATAAAAGACAAGACATAATGGAACAGTCACAATATAACTTTTTGTTCTCGTTCATCTGGAACATAGCCAATGATGTACTTGTGAACGCTTTCAACAAAGGCGATTACAAGAAGGTCATTCTGCCTATGTTGGTGTTGCGCCGCATTGACGTGCTGCTTGAACCGACAAAGGATGCAGTTATACAGATGAAAGAACAACTTGACAACAAGAGCTTCCAGAATGCCATCAATGAAAGAGTTTTCCAACAAGTGTATAGCAAAGTATCACAAGGACTATAAAACAAGAAAGAAATGAGTAAGACTATTATGAAATATTTATTGGCTTTATGCCTTATTTGTAATGTTGGCAATGCGTTTGCACAACATCGTTATTATTGCGAGGTAAAGGGTATTGAGAAAGACCTTTCTTCTGGTTTGAAAATAATCTTCGACTTCGGGACAAAGGCTTCATATAATATTTGCAAATTATAATGTAGCTATGAAGGGATTTATGTTAATATTTTGCTCCCTGCTTATAGCATTCGGAGCAACAGCACAAAGTAAGTTAGGTTCGCAAACTCCTAAGAAATCTATATTCATTACATCAATACTTTTGGTATTGATGACCCTAGTTTCATGTTCTGTCGGATATAAAAACGATGGTAAGGAGGTAACATGGAATACGTGGAATGAAGGAAGCGGTTATACTTCAAGTCATGTTGATGCAGACCCAAAGACTTTTGAAATACTGAATGATGATTATGGTCGAGACAAGAAACACGCATTCTACGAGGGCGATATTATCAATGGTGCCGATGGCGGCTCGTTCCGTGTGCTTACCAAATCGTATGCAGCAGACAATACGCATGTATATGTTTCCGGTGAATTGATAGAAAAGGCGCATCCGGCAACATTCAAAGTGCATTCCTACTATTTTGCAGAAGATGCCAACGATTTTTATTGGGATAGGAAAGCATTGAACGTAAGAGATAAATCGACATTCAAAATCTTAGGCAGTTCAGATTCTTGGGAAACTCATTGGGCAAAAGACAAATACAATGGATACTACCTTGCAGGAGGTGTGATTACAGATATCGATTACGAGACTTTCCACCCGATTGAAGCAGAGATTCCGCTCCAATCAGGAGACTATGCCGCTGACAAGCACAAAGTGTTTTTCAGGGACAAGGTGGTTCCCGGTGCTGATCCTGCAACGTTCAAGGAAGTGGACTTCTATATAGGGCAAGACAAGCACAGGGCTTACAATAAAGGGATTCCAACCCAAATAAAAGATTATTCCAAACTCACCGAAGTAGGCAGTTTGATGTATTCCGACGGAACGAATATCTACGATTCCCATTTTAATATCCTTCCTGAAGCCGATGTCGCGACTTTCGAGCATATTTCCGACAACTGGTACAAGGATAAATCGCATGTCTGGTGGAGTTCCAAATTAGTTGCCGGGGCAAATCCCGAAACTTTCCAGCCTGTGCCCGCGGGAGGTTTCGGGGGAGATTTCAACTATGGGAAAGATGACAAACATGTGTTTTGGAACGACTCCATCATTCAAGGTGCTGACCCCGGAAGTTTTGAGAAGATGACATTCCCGGACGGCGACAGTTGGACGGTGTTCGACCGCAACCGAATATATGAAGGCAAGGATTCTCCCAAACTGCGTGAATATCTGAAAAAGAAATATGGGAAATGAGTATGGAAATCATGCTGCGCTATATAATCGGAATCGCTATTGCTTATGGCATAGGCAAATGGATATATCAGTCGATACGTTCACGGTCGATTGACTATTTTTTATTGGCGATTATCGCGCTTATGGGTGCAGTTTTATGGCTTTCAAGAGGGTTTCTTATCTCCAACCGTGTATATGATTTCTTGATGATTGTCGTATGGCTTGTTGCTGTCGGTTGTTTTATCTTTTCCCGAAAATCCCAATATGGCAAGTATTTGAAATTTGCTACTGTTGGCGGTCTTTCTACTTTTCTTGTGCTTTTTGTCTATTGGAATGTAAAAGCGGAGTCTATCAAACCGATAACATTGACAACTCAGCTGAGGGGATATTCAACAAGTAGAATAGTTGAGGTATGTTTCCGTTATAACGAAACTCCATTTTGGAGAAGTTACAATCTCAACCAATACCCAAATGTAAAGCTACTCCCTGAACAGTACGATGTAAGGGTGACAATCAAACCTATCTCGGCCAATGTTGCCAAACTTGAATCAATAATGCTAATTCCAAAAAACAGAAAATGAAGCAGTGGTAGAAAATTCGGGGTTTATAATCTTTGAAATCATATTGAGAATTTAATATGTTTTGAAAGAAATATATTACCTTTGTAGCATAGACGAGATGCCAAGAAAGCATATCAAAGCAGAATGCAGCAACAAGAACGGTTGGCAATTCGTTACCTCAAAATCGGACAATCCTCCCAATGTCCTTATTATAAAGGGATAAAGATTATATTCCAAAATTACACTAAATAAATGAGAGGGGAATGTATTAAGTTTATTTCCCTCTCATTTAGTTTAGTTAGTTTCCAGAAACTTTATTTTGAGCTTTTCATAGCACGTTTTATGCGATTTGATTCTTGCAAAAGCTTATTGGCTATACTATCTTTATAAGTAGCCATTTCAACCATTTCATGATGATGGCGAATAGAATCCTCGTAGGCAGCAACACGATTTCTTACATCATCTATAACTTTCTCATCTTGGCAAACAGAAAAATACTTTTCGATGTCCAACGAGACGAAGACATAATTGATAAATTAAGAACCCAAGTTGATGTGTATGAAGATTCCGTCTATCACTACCACAAAATGATTGAGATTGCATTCTATAAAGATAGTGTAGCAAGACAACTTATTAATGAATCAAATAGAATAAAGATGCAGGTAAACCGTAAAAAAAGTAAGTGAAAATGTCGTTTTAGCGTTATTATGCAAAGTATAATCACGTACAACGTAGTTTAATGCAATTTAAATATTTCCGAAAAATTACTCGGTAAAAAAAAGTCTTTATATCTTTGCACCAGGAATACAAAATGAGACAAATAATTGCAGTTTGCTTTCGTTAATATAAATGTTTGACCACATTTATGAAAAAGTATGTTTGATTAAAAAGTAGTATTATGAGAAAGTTTTTCTTTACAATAGTTGTGTGTCTCTCAACAATGTCCCAGATGATGGCGCAAAACATTTCAGGAAAGATTGTAGATGCCAAGGGAGAGCCTTTGGCCTTTGCAAATGTAGTGCTACTAAACCGTCAAGATTCAACATTCGTCAATGGGGCTGTGAGTGGAGAGAATGGGTGTTTTTCTATTGAATCCTCTTGCAGCGGTGGAATCCTCAAGGTAACTTCTGTAGGCTATAAGACTATCTTCAAGGACTGCAAAGGTGAGAATGTGGGAGTTATTAAGATGGAAGAAGACAGCAAGATACTCGATGAAGTAGTGATAAAATCATCTTTGCCAAAGACCGTTTTGAAAAATGGGGGAATGATGACTACTATTGTTGGTTCTGTCCTTGAAAAGGCTGGAACAATGGAGCATCTGCTCGACCGCATACCTAACGTATCTGCACAAAATGGCAATATCAAGGTGTTTGGACGTGGCGAGCCTATAATATATATCAATGGACGACAGATGAGAGACAGAAGCGAACTCGACCGTTTGAGTTCGGACAACATCAGGTCGGTTGAAGTAATATCCAACCCAGGTGCTCGTTATGCTGCAAGCACTAAGGCTGTTATACGTATCACCACAAAGAAGATACAAGGCGATGGATTCGGATTTGACGCTACAACAGAAGGTTCGTACGACGAGAAAAAGAATATTGGAGGATATGGCAGGCTGAATATGTATTACCGTAAGAACGGATTGGAGCTTGGCGCTTACGCCTATGGCGCAAAACAATCATCGCCAGACGAGAAAGACTTGCAGCAAATGACATATCTCGACAAGATATGGAATCAGCAGGATAAAACACGTTGGAAGAACAAAACCGAGACTTTTAGTTCTCGCTTGAATGTCAGTTATCAGTTTGACGACAACAATTCGTTGGGAGCGAACTTTAGTTTCTTACGCAATCCAAAGCTGATAACAGACGGAAAGACGGAAGGCACTGTACTGAGAGATGAAGTATTGACGGAGACTAACACTTCTATTAGATCGGAGTTTGGACAGAATAGCAACTTGTCAAGCAATATATATTATGTAGGCAAGGTAGGGAAATTGGGTATTGACTTCAATACCGACTGGTTTTGGTCTAAAGGAAACAATAAAAACAATATAGATGAGCATTATCAGGAGGTAAACTCAGAAAAACAAAACCAACTTGTAAACAGTACCACTTCAAAGTACAACCGCCTGATAGCTTCCAAAATGGTGCTCTCTTATCCGCTTTTGGGTGGTGACTTGTCGGTAGGAGGCGAGTATTCGTTCACCAATCGTAACACCAACTACGCCATCATACCAAACACTCTTTCCGACAATGTAAGAGACCGCATAAAGGAAGGCATGTCTTCTGCGTTCGTTATCTATAGTCGTGACTTTGGCAAGCTGAACATGGAAGCTGGATTGCGATACGAGAATGTTGATTTCAAATATTATGACGATGGTAAGTATATGGCGGAGCAAAGCAAGACTTACGGCAATTGGTTTCCATCTCTCAGCCTTTCTATGCCAATCGGCAATGTTCAGATGCAGCTGAGCTATGCAGCCGACATCGATCGTCCTAACTACTGGGTATTAAGAAGCGGTGTGCAATATAGCAATCATTATACATACGAAACCGGTAATCCGTTTCTTGTCTCAGAGATTTCAAGAGATATCAGTTACGACCTCGCCTACAAATGGCTGACTTTCAACCTGACTTATGAACATGTATCCGATCCGATTTATCAGACTGTAGAGATGTATAAGGACAAAGCCACCATTGGATTGATGAGGATGATAAATGGCAAATCTTACAACAATGTGTCTTCTATGCTCACCTTGCAGCCTGACTTTGGCATCTGGCATCCTATATTGTCAGCTATGGCTGAGAAGCAATGGTTCAAGTTGGAGACAAGGGCCGGACATTATCTTAACAAGCCTGTTGCGGAGCTCAAATTCAACAACACCTTCGATACGAAATGGGCGATGTTCTCCGTTATGATGACTTACATCACAAAGGGATATGAAGAGAACCATTATATCTACAAACCGCTGTTCAACACCGACGTGTCAATATACAAAAGCTTTCTGAAGGACTGCCTGACTTTCCAGCTTTATGTCAACGACGTGTTTGGTACGAATGACAGTCACATCATAGGTAAATACGGCAAACTGAAGGAAACCATCTTCGATGAGTTCTCAACAAGTAAAATCTCATTGACAGTCCGCTATAAGTTCAATACTACGAGAAGCAAGTATAAGGGTACAGGAGCAGGTCAAAGCCAGAAGGATAGAATGTAATTCTACGATGTTCTTTAAAATGAGAAAAATTTCATGCATGGGATTTAATACAAAAAGTTCTAATTGCCATAAAATACTCATCGTAATTCATTGGATATTTAGAAAATTATCGTATCTATGTCCCCGAATTAAGGCTTTCTTTGTATATTGCAAAATACAGAAACGACCAGAAGGTCGCTCGTTTCCATATTGTTACCTATATAATATAGGCAAACGCCCAACTTCTTGATTTTCAATCAAAGTCCAATTTAGAGCGAGTTATCCGTCATTAACTATCAGTTCTATATATGGGTGCCGATAAGTAGTTATTAATGGACTCTTATCCATCATTCCAAATGCTTAAAGCTTTTGATAGCTTAAACTCAGACACTTGTGTTATGATGCAACGATGATAGAAATAGAATACTCCGTAATATCATTTTATAAGGATCTTGATTATATACTCATTTTACGCCTTATTGGCCAATGGCACTGCCTGGGTATAGACTCTTGCGCCAAGCTCCTTGTCGAGCATGTATAGACCATAGCCGTTGTCCTCTCCATTAGATTTCGTGCTTACCCAATGTTGTTTGAACTCTTCCAAACTGTAAGTCACCAATCCCTTCCCTGGATCAGCGACATAGAACTTCTTTCCTTTCTTGACCTTATATAAGACAACAAAGTGATTTTGGTTCCAATGAAGAATGCAAGGCAAAGGGGCTTCACCTAGCACTATAGTTGTAGCTCTAGCGCATGTAGTATGCAAGCCAAGTGTATTTGCTGCCTCATTGATACCTAACAGAGAGACACCTTCCGTTGTAGCAAAACAAAGTTTCGTCAGAGAATCCAAAGAGTATTCTCTGCCGAAATATTTGCATACCATCTGCAAACAAGCTATTCCGCATTGCATAGAATCATGCTGGTAAATTATAGGAAAACGTACCATTCTTCGTATGACTTACTTTTAAACATTTACAATCTATCCATTTCCTTTTTTCCTGCCCCTTTACCTTTATATTTTGCTTTAACTGTATTAAACTTATATCTTACGATAAATTCCACTGCCCTTACACTCGCAGCCCTTTCAATATAGACATCATTCATTCCGCTGAAAATGGTAAAGGTATTTTTGCGGGCAGTATTAAAGATGTCATTTGCTGACAACTTGACATTCCATTTTTTAGATAAGTCCTTAGCCAAAGAAAGATTTATCTGTCCAACACTCCCCATCTTAATATTCTCACTATTTCCCTCACTACGCCAACTGTAATTTATTGTCGCCATATAGTTGTTATGGAATTTTAAAATATTATTGAACTTAACTACGACCAAAGGATTATCCACATGCTTTATATTTCCTCTGTAATCAATCTTGTAAAATTGAGAGACAACACCACATGCCAATACGGGATAATAGCATTTCCAAAGGAATCCGGGCATAAAAGAAGCCATAATCTGTAAGTTAGACAGACAGTTTCTAGAATTTTCCTTTCTGAGCAAGGCAATCGTCTTCGCATCATCATAATATGTATATGATGTTATTATTTGGTTTCGTACCTTTTTATAATTAGCAGTTAATGCCAACCAGCGATACCTCAAATTCAAAGAGATGTTGTCGCTATAGGATGGTTGCAAATACGGATTTCCACTTTGATAGAGATATTTGTTAACATAGTGAACCGTGTTGCTCAACTGAGAGTACAATGGACGATAGCATTGCTTAGAATAGCTCAACTGCACCATGGTTTTTCCAATGGGCAGAGACAATGAAGCTGTCGGGAAAAACTTATCATAAACATGTGACTGTTCGTGATTTTTTCTGCCACCTATAAAATATTCACTGTTCACATGCTCATACCTACCACCGATACGGAATGTTACATTGCCTAGATGCTGCATAGTTTCAACGTAATATGCCATGTTCAGCTCCTGTATTTTATTGTTCTCGCCTGCCATAATGCTATTTTCACTTTCTGAATTCTCCTCACGGCTACTATTGGTGAAATCTACTCCAAAGCTAAAATTACCTTTAAGAAATGGGTGTGACGCATATAATTCCGTTGCCATTAACCTAGCATGCCCAACATCTTTTATTCCGAAATTCTGATTGATGCCGGTTTGCTCTATAACGTTTTGATTTTCATGTGTTTTTTTCCACATTAAATCAAAAGTCATCTCTAAATTCCATTTTCCCCAAACCCCATGGCAATATCCATCTAACAAATGTTCCAAATCTCTTAATTTGACATCCTTGTATGCGGAAGTCTCACTTTCAATTACATCATCAGAATATAATGATGACATAATGCTAGAATTGGTCTTTGTTGGAGCATAAGATACTTGGTAAAATGCGCCAAATGAGAGTTTTGGAGACGAGGAAAAATCAAATCCCCATTTACCATCAATCAACTTTGAGTGCTGTGTCGATTTCATAGTCGTATTCTGCTGATGATGTGACGAGAGCCATGAATTCTGAACATTTTTGCTAGAGTTCGTATCCTTGCCTTTCTCAAATCCAAACGTTCCAAAAACATCAAACTTGTCTGCCCTATAGTTCAAGTCCAAATTGTCTTTGCCATACAGATAATTACGATAGCCAAAAGTAGCGATGTTATCAAAGGAGAAACCATCCCCAACCTTTTTAATGGTTGTTATCTTTATGATGGAACCTACGGTTGAAGCATAACGTGAACTTGGATTCGTTACAACAGTTATCTTATCTATTTGGTTAGCCTTCAATTGCTCAACTTCTATATTATTGCGGACAATATGTCCATTGATATAGAAGACTGGTTTTCCCTTGCCAAAAACTTTAATGGAACCATTATTATTCAGTACACCAGGCAACATACCCATAACATCTTTTGCAAAACCAAGTTTTTCCAAAACGGTACCTTTGACTTCTGTCACAAAGCCTTCGCTGTTCAACTTTGCCAAAGGGCGGGTTGCTCTAACAACAACCTCCCTTAATTGCAAAGTATCCTTTCCGAAATTTTGGTTAGCGATACCAGTCTGAGCTAGAACGATTTGTGTCCAGGCCAAATGAAATAAAAAAATAAAAAGTCTTCTCATTTTTATTAATTAATTCGTCCTTACTTTTGGTTATTATAAGGACATTTCACCATAAGTCTTTGATATTTAGAGGTATTAAAGAAATGATGAAGGATGTTTTTATTTTATTTTGAGCTTATAAGGTAAAGTTGTCCCCTTGTCATATTACAATCCCTTCCCTTGTTACATTATGATTAAATAAGGTATGACGGTTTTCTTCCCATTCTTTTTGTGAGAATAGTACAGGATTGATAGTTTCTCTTCATACGCAATCATTCTCTATTTCACCGCAAATTTATATACTCATTTTACGCCTTGTTGGCCAATGGCGCTGCCTGGGTATAGACTCTTGCGCCAAGCTCCTTGTCGAGCATGTATAGACCATAGCCGTTGTCCTTGATCATGCGAAGGTTGTCGATGATGTTCTGGGCGTTCTCTTCTTCCTCCACCTGCTCATCTACAAACCACTTGAGCATGCTCTGTGTGGCATAGTCATTCTCCTGGGTAGTGAGAGCGAAGAGGTTGTTGATGAGGGAGGTAACCTTCTGCTCGTGTGCCAAGGTTGACTCGAAGACATCCAATGGATTCTCCCATGTGGTAGGAACGGCATCTATAGCCTTCAATTCCACGTGACCGCCACGCTGGATGATGTAATTGAACATAATCTTGGCATGGTCTTGCTCCTCCTGAAACTGAACCTGGAACCAGTTACCCATACCAGGGTTGCCGTTGGCATGGCAATATGCCGCCATAGACAAATATAGGTAAGCTGACCACATCTCTGCATTAATCTGGGCGTTGAGCGCCTCTTCTACTTTCTTATTTAGCATGGTTTTCTAAATTTAAAGGGTTAGACTTTTTGTTTGTACCATATATGAAGAATGGCAATTCTTTGCCTTTTCTGACAAGCACATCGCAAAGTTACGGCTTTTATTTGAAATGACAAAAAGTATTAGAAAAATTTTTCCTGGAAGATTCAATTTCTGAAAGTATGGTAACTCAACTTTCGCGTGTACGAAAGTTGAGTTAATTATCTGTAATAAAACAATACCATGGAGTTGTAATCAAATAAAATCTTGTACTTTTGCGGACGAATATTCAGAACAGCTTATGAATAAAGAAAAAGACGATTTCTTCCTCCATTCCAACGAGGTGAATCATATCAACAGAGAAGATTACGACAAGATAGAATTATTGGTGAATGCGGCAAAAGCTTTTGCCCGCAGCACCTACCAGTGTGTCTATATCATCGACTATTTTCATCAGGACTTCATCTATGCATCAGACAACCTCGCTTATCTCTGCGGATTGGAACCCGAGCAGTTGATGGAGGCTGGCTATCAGATGTATATCGACCATGTTCCGGATGCTGACCTGCAGATGCTGCTCGAAGTGAACAAGAAAGGTTTTGATCTTTTCAATGAATTGCCTGTGGGCGACCGCCTCGACTATACCATCTCGTACGACTTTCATCTTACCAATGGCAGACATAGCCGATTGATTCATCATCACCTCACTCCGATACTTCTTTCTGATGATGGAAGAATATGGCTTGCCCTCTGTACCGTATCTTTGGCAGCTACCGACGAACCGGGACATATCATCATGCAGAAGAATGGTGAGCGCGGCTATTATGAATATTCCACCTCGCGCCACAAGTGGGAAAAGAAAGAAGGCATAACCTTGAGCGAGACTGAGAGAGATGTTTTGAGATTGTCTGCTCAAGGTTATACGATGAATGATATTGCCGACCGACTATGCAAATCGGTTGACACTATAAAGGCTTGCAAGCGCAACCTTTTCGCCAAGATGGGCGTGAAGAACATTGCCGAGGCGCTGTTTCATGCCACGAACTATCAGATGATATAATAATCATATCTCTTCCAACAATGGCGAGAGATAGAATTTGGGGAAGTATTTCACCTCCTTGCCTTCCGCAAGGCTCGCGAGGATGTTGGCACAATAGCCGGCGGCAATATATGCCCCGATGCCCAGTTGTGGGAAAGATTCCTCAGAATAATGCCTGATGGCTTCATCTATCCAAGGCACAGGCATCTGCCAGAACATTCCGTACTGCGAGATATACTTGCCTAATGAGCAACGGAAATCATCCGAGCCTTTTTTCACTACTTCGCTGAATGGATAGCCTTTCGGTTTCTCTACAGCGAGAAAGGCAGCCTTGCCAAGATTGACGGCATGGATAACGATGATGCCCTGCTCCTTACATTTCTCATCGAAAGCAAAAGAGGCTTCGTTGTCATGCAAGGTTGCATTCACCGCATACCGGATGCCCGACAAGTCGCATGCATCCACATCTTCCATCGTCAGCGTATCCTTTTCTATGCGATAGATTGGAAATCTATCTTCCTGCCGAGAGCTTTCATGGAAGTCATGGCGCAAGACACAGGAGGCTATCAAGCTTCCCATGTTTGCGCCACTAATCAACAATTTTATTGGGTTGTTCATTTATAGAGAGATTTATTGTCATTACACCATTGCTGGATGTTGCTGATAGCCAGATTACATTCTGTTCTTCTGGCTTTTTCCTGCACCCGTACCCTTATATTTGCTTCTTGTAGTGTTGAACTTATACCGTACAGTAAGCGACACTTTGCTTGTTGACAGTCCATCATACACCATTTCCTTTATTTTGCCAAAATGAGCAATCATGTGGCTATCGTTTGTCCCGAACAAATCATAGATGAAGAGCTGAAACGACAAACGGTTTTTCAAGAAAGCCTTATATGCGGAAACATTCGTGCAAAACATTGGCTTGTACAGATACTGATTCTCTTCATGGCCTTTCGTGATATACGACATCATCAACGTAAACATTCCTAATTTGGTGTTGAGCGTATTGTCAAAACGGAATGAAGCCATTGGTTTATTGAGCGATTTCCCATCGTGCGTCTCCATGTCAAACCATTGCTTGTCAATGGATGCTGTAAGCGAAGGATACCAGATGCCAAACGAAGGGCGCAAGTTGATGGATGCAGCTACGTCATTATACGAATTCCCATTTACTGGCTTCATCAAGCCTATTGCAGGATTATCCTTATAAGTCTCCACTGTGGATATAATCGGATTGGAAGTATGGCTGTAGGTCATATCGAATGTCAACCATTTGTAAGCCAACTCGTAGTTGAGATTTCTACTTATCTGAGATACCAGAAATGGATTTCCCGTTTCATACGTGTATCGGTTGTCATACTGAATGCCACTGCGCAAATTATGATAGGAAGGACGATTAATGTCGGCTGCATAGCTCAATTGCATCTGTACCTTGCCTACAGGCATCGATAAGCTAAGCGATGGGAACCAATTGCCGTACGACTTGCTTTGCCCAGGCACATACTTGCCATATTCATAGTAATTGAAGTCTATGTACTCGTATCTCAGTCCTGCCTCCAAACTCAGATTACCGAAATCTCTTGAATAGGTCAAGAATGAAGATGTCATACTTTCTGTAATACGGCTGTCGTCATCCGATACCAAGTTAGTTGGCACCACTTGATACTTTGAGGTACGATGGGTATTGGAATATTCACCACCCAAAGACAAATTACCTCCTAATAATGGGTAAGAAAGCACCAGTTTGGAAGCGAGCAGATGATAGTCCTTGTTAGTCAAGCTATGAGCCGTTTGGCTTTGTGCATTCATCCCCACTTCCTGGTATTGTTCTTTGGTAACATCGTTCTGGTATTCCTTCGACCATAGCCAATCTGTATTGAAATCGATGCTGAGCTTACCAATCTTTCCTACATAGTAAATATTGCTTGAAAGATTATTCTTCTGCCAAAAGAAATCAGCATGACTATCAGAATTTTCAGACAATTCTTCGTCTTGCAATATAGAAGAACTCATATCGCCGTTCCATGTTTGCTTAGGATTTCTAAGAAAACCAAAGTTGGCACCTATAGAGTTGTTGGCATCCAACTGGTAGCTGGCATCCAGGCGAAAGTTCATGGCTTCGATAATACCTACTTGTCTTATCTCACTTTTCTGGTTCCAAGTCTTGTCAAGATAAGTCTTCTGCTGTAAGTCTTTATTGTCTGGCTGGTATTGTCTTGCTCCAAAGGCGTATGCGCCCAGCTCTAAGCCATTCTTGCGATAGCTCATATTCAATTGGCTAAACCCGCCGAAGTTTTTCTTTTCATCATATTCACCAGTAGTCTTCGCATCGAATCCGAATCCTTCGCCCTGTATCTTCTTCGTTGTGATACGGATGACCGCCTTGGTGCTGGCTGCGTAACGAGCACCAGGGTTAGTGATGACTTCCACCGACTTGATGTTGTCGGAATGCAAACGGTCCAGCTCGCTCTTGTCTCTCATCTGTCGTCCATTGATATAGATAACAGGCTCACCGCGGCCGAAGACCTTGATGCTACCATTCTGGGCAGAAACGTTAGGGATGCGGTCGAGCAGGTTCTCCATTGTTCCTGCCTTCTCAAGTACGGATCCGGCAACGGTTGTCGTCATTCCGCCATTCTTCAGAATAGTCTTAGGCAGGGATGACTTCACGACTACTTCGCCGAGTATCTTACTGTCTTCTTCCATCTTGATAATGCCCACATTCTCGCCCTCACAATCCTTGCAGATTGTCTTGTAGCCTACGGATGTCACCTTGATGATTCCGCCGTTGCAGGAAGAGTCGATGGCAAAGGTGCCATCTTCTCCACTCACTGCGCCCTTGATGAAAGCCGAGTCTGTTCTATTCAATAATACTACATTGGCAAACGCCAAAGGCTCGCCCTTCATATCCATCACCTTGCCGGTGATATTCTGCGCCATCATCTGCGTCATAGCCGAGAGGCACAACGCTGTGGTAAAAATTACTTTTTCCTTCATATTGCTACAGTTTTGCTTGATTTTTTATTTTTCTGCTGCAAAAGTATAGCTTTAAAGGAAAAAGCCTTTGACACAAAAGTGTATTTCTCAAGACTGCGGCTTAAGAATTACACTTTTGTGTATAAAAAGAAAGGAAAATAGCACCTGGTATTTGAAGAAAATATCAAAAATGACTTTTTAAAGTGGGCTCAGTCTTTGATTATTCTTTTAAAAAATGACCTGAGTAGCATGATGACGGTATACTATTTCGTTTTGCAGTCCGGTAAAACTGCTAAGCAGCGTTTTCCTTCTACTGTTTTGAGGATGCATCCTATTGTTTTTCTTCCTATATTGCGTAAGATAGGAACTTTATTGATTGCTATCACTTCCACATAGTGTACTCCCGAATTAGGTACATCCATTGGCAAGGTGCCATCGCCCTGCATTCCGGATTGACCGAATCTTTCTACGTCATCGAAACGTACATAACGATTGTTCTTGCCATCTATGAAACCTACACAGACAGAGTCGGCATTTGAGGCGATGGATGCGAATATCAGTTTTTCGTCGGCATTGCGCTTAAACACTCTACCTCTTTCTCGCTGCAAAAGTTCTTCTACCGATACCTTGCACACCTTTCCGCTTTCGTAAACAAGAATCAGCCATCCTTCTTCTTCATCTTCATGTACAGCTAATTTCAGGCGGTAATCTTGCCAGTCATCTTCATCGAGTACCTTGTATTCGTCGGTTCCCATTAGGCAGATTACGGCCGTTGATGGTCTCCAACCTTCCTCGTATTCGTGGAGGGCATTGTTGCGTATGCGTGAAGTCTGGATGAAATCAGTTACAGGTGCAGATTCCACAGGTTTTACGATTTCTTTTTCCGATACAGTTTCTGGCATGAGGGAATCGGTTTTCGTATCCTCTATATGAGGCGCAAGCTCTTGGGCTCTTTGCTGGCGGATAGCAAGGAACTTGTCACGATAGTTGTCGTTTACCTTTCGAGCCGATGTTCCCATGCGCTCAAAATACTCGTTGCCTACTGCTATTGGGGTAGGGCATGGGGCGACATCGATGATGAGCACTGCATTCTTCACGTCTTCATCGAAATGAGTATGGATGTAGTGGGCACCCGTTTGCCCTAGATAATAGACAATCTGATTATTTACATATACCTCATACTTATCGCGAGATCCTTTAAAGAGTTGATTCTTCAGATCCTCCTCCAATCCCATCTCATACCCAATGTCTGATACACCCAAATACAGGTGTCCACCATCGGCATTGAGGAAAGCACACAATTCCTGCATGATCTTTTTAGTCTGAGCCTGAACATCTACCCGCATGGAATTCTCCGGATAGATGATAGAGGTTTTAAACTCGGTATGGAAATCTTCCTTTCCATAGTTTTTCTTGTTGGAGGACGATTTCTGGAGTTTGAGAAGTGCTCTGATCTTATCCAAGATATCAACAGCTTGTGACAATAGTCCCGACTTTTTGACGAAATTATGAGAGAGAACGAGCGAGGCGAGTTGCTGCAGTTGCGGATCTTCATTGCAACAGCTCCACCGGTAAAGTTCTTCATAATGGTCTTCACAGTCGAGACAGCCGATGATGCGCAGTTGCATGAAATCGTGTCGCAGGATGGCATTTCTATCGAAGAGTTCTGGGTCTGTATCAGCGATATGCTGTATTTTGCTTGTATCCACTTTGTCTAATACGGCAAAATCGTTGAGAATCTCCAAGAGGGCTAATCGGCTGTCATAGTAGCTTATCCGCTCTTTGTTTTCTAGGATAATGGCCATCAGCCGGCAGAAATTCAGATAATTGTATGCCTTGAGATTGTCTTCTTCCAGGGTAGCTTTGGCTTCAATGATGCACATTAATTCACTCACATAGACAGGCTCAAGCGGGTGGGATGCTGCCCATTCATCTTTTTCTGCCAGCGGGTTGTATATTTCTTTCTTGCTATACCCCAGCATCAGCTGGTGAAAGGCTTCTGCTGCATTAAATCGGCTTTCAGGAGCCTCACGCACATAGGTGGCGTTCAAATAGCCATTTGTACCTTTCGAGATATTTTCCACTTCTACAATCATTCCCTTTCTCAATTCCTCTACAGTCATGTCCTGCGCAGGAGCGACAGAAACGGACAGACCTTCACTGCTGATGGCTGGTACTCGCCCGATATCGGCTCCACGATTATTGAGCAGGCAGGTGAGTCTGGAGTTATAAAAAATATCATTCACGCGCACCTCTTCTTCATAATCTTCAATCATTTCGCTCAAGGCTAACACGTATGTTCCATCTGGATTCATGTCTTTTACATAGGCTCTGAGCACGAGTGGCTTGTCGAGATATTGGAAGGATTTAATGCTTACTTCGCCGGGATAGTATGGTACCACATCTTCCAGTACATTCAGGGTGCCTGTGCATTCATATCCCTCCTCAATAACTTGGCATTCGAACATGAGCTGTCCGGCTAATTGCTTAGTTATAATGATGCTTGTTTCGTCGTCTATATCGAGTTTTCTTCTCTTATCACTGCCGGATTTTCGCTTATTGGAAAAGAGAGAATGGTTGATATACATCCATAGTTGCTTGTAGTGCTCGATGGTAGTACCCACTTTTCCTCTCAGGTTTACTGGCGGTTTCTCGTCCAGATGAATGCTGAGTCCGTGCCACAATCCCATTCTTGAAGGGAAAGGCAGATAGAGATTTTCTTTGTTGAGATTCTTCGGTTGTATGGCAATGGTTTGTTCATTGACAGTGAGAATGGTCTGTTCTCCTTCGAACTTAGCGGATTCGAAATTTTCTACCGGTTCATTGTTTTCCTGCGAGCAGAGCATATTGGCGATGATGAATGCATCATCACAATTGAAGGGTAGGGTAGCATCAAATTCTGTTGCCGTGAAAAGTGATCGGAATGCTTTTTGCAGTGTTTTGTTAGGATCGCTCACGTTCATCAGAGATACCAGTCGGTAGAGTAGTGCCTGGATGAGTTGAGAATCATATATCTTATGAGTAGAATGGTTACTGAGCATCAGTTCTGTCACCAATACCTGAATCATAGTCTCCTTTGTGGCAGGATCGCTGGTAAGTTTGTCGGTCTGCGCATAAGTAAAATCCACGTAACTTTGTAGCAGTTTGAGCCATTGCATCTGGAATGGTGTACGTGTCCAGAGATATACTTCCTGCTTACGGAGTGTGGAAAGAATTTTGCCTATCTGTTTTTCCATGATAGAGACATCAAGCATGAAAATACACTGCATGATGCAGAATTGCTTTCTTGGTTGGTAGATGTAGGCACAGTCAGCGAGTGTAGAGAGGATATGCTCGATGGTATCTTCTGCTTTTCCTTCCTTAAGAATTTGGATGGCCTGGATATAATAAGACAGCAGCTCGATAACATCTGTAAATCTTTGCTCTAATAATATGCGTTCTGCTTCTTTGCACCGGGGCAGTAGTAAGTTACTCTGCAGGGTACAGAGACAATGATAGCGTATGTTTTGGAGTAAAGTTTGAAGTTGGTTCTGGGAAATATTTTGAGAAATATTTGAAATCCAGCGATGACATTCCACATCGAACATATCAGAAGGAGTATCACCCAACATCAGTTTTCTGAAATTCTCTGTATTCCAGCTGGCAATATCTGTTCCTTCTTGTTTTTTATCGTTTTCTGAATTTGTGTCTGATTCATCAGTTTGTTCCTTTTTCTGCGTATCTTCTTGCAGAATTTTCTGGTGGATGACTTCAAATATTTCCTGCAGATCCTTTTCTGAGAGCGAGAATTCTGATTTCTCAGCTCCCAGCACTTCAACGAGTTTTACCTCCATATAGTTTTGTCTGAACTTCACGATCCTGCATCTTACTCTTGGTGTAAGAGCGGCATTGATATTAGTTTCACGGTCCATCATTGCCGTTAAACCGTATTGATCTTCCAACTGGTATTTGTCGGTAAGAGTCAGTTTGATTTTAAAATCCACTTCCTCATTTTCATGATAATAGCTTCTCATGAGGAGGTCGATATTTTGCGAGATAAAGATTTTTCCATTTGACGTTGTTAGCAGCTTGCAGTCAAGAAAATCGGGTAGGGGTAGCCTCCTTTGAAATGCAAGTTGGGCTATCTTATAAATTTTACCTTCCCATTCGATGATAAACTTGTGCTCCTCTTCATCGGAGCGCAAGACTTTTGCTTTGATGTATTTATAATTATCCATTTTATATAATAATTTTAATTCGTTTTCTTATTTACTCATTGTTTATTACTTTAATAAGCAAGTGCAAAGTTACTAAAAGTTTTTGTATTGTAGGAAGTGTTTTCTTACTTTAACCAAACAACCAATCGCACAGTTTATTCATTGAAGATTTACTTTTTATTCTTTCGTAGTCAGTCAGATCTATAGTAGGCGTAATATGGAAATCATTGCTCTCATTAAGTTTGTCAGCCATATCCATGAAAATCTTATTATGGTTGGCTGTATTTAAATGATAGACTGCTGACAAGTAGTAATGAAGCATTTCATGTATCAAGATACTGAGCAGTTGATACATGGTGTATCTGTATCTCCCGCTGATTTCTATGACAATGGAATTGTCATTCTGCCCTATATACTCATATCTGAAGTTACCAATTATTGTCTTGGAGTTGTTGATTATGAATGTTGGAGTCTCAAGTGAGAAATCAAACAATTGCATATTGTATAGATTGAAGAGATTCTCCAATATATTTGCATTAGGCGTTATTCTTTCTTCCATATTTTTTTAGAAAATTGCAATAAAGTCAACCAGCAGCTTCCAAAGTATGCTGCACAGTTCGAAAAAGTCTTCATTACTTACTCCTAAAATAGGTACGAAGAATATATACGCACCAATAAACATGCTGATTGGAGTTACAATTATCATTGCAAGTATATTCAACGGTGTCATCTCCCATTCTCCGTATGAACCGTCTGACATTGGAAAAAATGTTCTCATCTGTTCTTCTATTTTTTGGTTTCTAAAACAGTTTTCCTTTCATAGCAGCTTTTAAAAGCTCTTCCCCTGATAGCTCTTCATCATTGTCAGCTTCCAGTTGGTCAATGTTCACTTTATATTGCTGAGGATAGCGTTTGAATTCCTCGGCCATACGCATGATTCCCTGATAGCAGCAGTAAGCAGGTGTATTGGACCATTTAGCAGACATGGATGGTACTGCAGGATCAAACTTTTCATCTATTACTGTAATGCCGAACATCTCTTGAATGACCTCTTTAGTGAGATTGATAAAGTAGGGGATACGTATCACCTTGAACCCTTCGCCTTCATAGATGGCCTGGTTCTTACGGTCTTTTCTGATGTTCTCAGGATTTGTATAGTGCTGGAGTCCGTCAAACTCTATGATGATCTTTTCTTCTTCACATAGATAGTCCGGACGGATTCGGTAGCTCTTTCCGCTGCGTTTTCCGAATGGTTTATCGTGAATCCAGGTTTTACCGGGATACAGGGTAGGTAAATATTCATCCAGTCCAATGAAATTGCATTCTGGATTCTTCTTTGCGGCATTTTCTGCCATCTCTCTGGTTTCTCTGATGTATGTACCTTTCAGATTTTTTTGAAGTTTATCATTCATAATAGTAACTTTTTTATTTCGGCAAGGCAGTATAAGTCTACCCATATATTATCCTACGAAGCTTTTGAAAGATATTCGTAGGTCTTTTTTGTCCTATGCGGCATATGTTAAATGAGAAAATATGAATATTCAAGCCATAATCTCTTTTTAACCTTTTACATTGTCTTTTGAATCTCCAGTTATGTCCGAACAATCCACCTTCATGTCCTTCAATCATTCTGACATAGTGATGTATCATTTCATGAACTATCACCTCACGTAAATCTTCTTCATTCCAATCTACATTTGACGCAATCCATATATGACCAATGAGTTTACCTCTTCTTTCAATAGGATTGTAAAGCCCAAGAGGGGTATGCTCTTTCTCCCTAATTACATGACACTTGCATGGCGGTAAGACTCCATCAAAATATTTCTTGTTATATTCTTCAAATCTAATCTTCCAGATTTTCCTTCTGGCGGATGAGCCACATGGCCACATCTGTAGCATCCTGATTGCTTATATGCATACAGGTTTCGATATTCTCATTGATGGTCGCATACAGGCTTCCATGTTCCTTAATTAAATTCAGGGTAATTTCAGGTGAAAGCCTCACCAGTAGCTTCTGGTTACGCATCGCATACCCTTTCACCTTTTCAAGTTGGAAGTCTTGCTCAGCTATCATATTGTTGCCTATCAGGTTGTCGTAAACCTCCCCGGGAAGCGGTGCGCTGACAAATTGAGGTGTTCTTTCCCTCATGTCGTTGTGCATCTTCATCATGAGGAATATTTCACGAACCTCGTTGTTGGAAAATCCCATCGTAAGGTATCTCACTACCTGGTAGTTGATGACCTGTTTGGTATATGCTGACATCATGTGCTTCTTTTTAAAATGTCTCTATGTGATTTATTCTATTATTCCCTGGTGGTTGATATAGAGATGGGTGAGGATGCTCTCCACCTTTGACAGGGAAGAGTCTATGTCCAATGGCTCGTTATCGGAATCGGTAATTTCTTGCTTCAGCCCAGGGTAGGGAGATGTCATGCAAACTACGGCCTTGCTTGGCTCTATGAGTTCAAAGTAACCTGTGATGTGGCACTCTTGATAGTCAATCACAGGATTGATGTCGATGTCAAAGTGAAAAATGTTCATATTCTTATTTGATGATGTTTATTTTTAAATGTGGGTCTATAGCATAAACGTTTTGCGTATCCAGGCAGGCAAAGGTACAGGTGATGACCGGCACCTCCAGCATGGTGTGTCCGAATATCTGGTAAGTTCCTTCGATGGGTTCAGAGTGAACCATCTCCCTCTGGTCTGCCCATACCGGACTGCCAGCTGGATAGTCACCACCCCTTATTTTGCTGCATTCAGTCAAGGCAACAATACCTTCCTCTGTGTCCAGCAGGCGGTTGATGGCTTCTGCTGAAACCTCTGGCAGGAGGTACGGATGCAGGTGAAGCCAGCATGAATGCACACCGGCGTGCGTAAAGAGGACTTTGCTCTCAGGGAATGCCAAAGTATGGGCAAGCTGGAACAGCTGACTGTTTTCATGGAAAGTGTCCTCATATAGCTGAGCATATTTCCAAGAATATCTATCGGATTTACTGTACGGACTATACGCCTTGCTGAAATATTGCAGATCATGGTTTCCCAAGAGCAGCGTCACTCTATCAGGATTTGCTTTCTTGAAAGAAAGGATTTTCTGGAAATTGGTGAAGGCTTCGTCCGAGCTGATGCCTTCAAGTGGATATGGGTCCAGGTAGTCTCCTAAAAAGACGATGTCTCCCGGGAAGCGGTTGGCAGCATCCTTCCAGAAGTCTCTTCCGTGTACATCAGGAATGATGAGACAGTCCTCAGCAGATACGAGGGAAATGTCTTTGGTCAATGAATCAATTATCATAAGCGATGAATCTTTATATATATAATAAGGTGTAGATGAACCAGCCATCAGCATGGTCATAACCCTTTTTTAGTTTCACTTTCGAATTCTGGTGCAAAGGTACGCCTTTTTGCGGAAAAATAGTTTTTCGTTATACGTATAATGCATTTTCCCGGTTGCTTTTTTTATAGTACCTTTGCACCAGAAATCAGAGAACATCTCTCTGTATGATTTTACTAACATTATTATATTATGATAGAAACAAAAACATCAGCACAGGTAAATGAGTTTGCAATCGTAGAAAACATCTTCGGTTCACATCTCAAGGCAGTAGCCAAGGCAGAAGACAAGAAGCATTTCGCCATTATGGAAGGCAATGAGATTCTGACACCATTTGAGCTTGAGAGTCATGGCATCGCCTTCAATGGAGTAGTCTTGCTGAAGGCAGGAGACAAGATGGGCATGCTGGCCTTTGATTTAGGCAATATCTACATCGCTCCCGAGTACGACTACATCAATGAAGCAGCAGTAGGTGATGATTTCGTCTTCGAGAAAGACGGAAAGAAGGGTAGGGTCACACTCCAGGGACAGTTCATCTCTGATGATGAATTTGAGCAGCTGCCTCAGGACAAGAAGGATGAATGGGAAGATATCGGTTTCATCTTCGCCAACGACATTGATTAATTTAATCTCCTAATCATACAAAAAGAAGACCTTATTATATATATGGAAATATCAAGAAATCCAGCAATCGTTCGCCAGAAAAAGGAACTGTTTTTCGATGAAATAGATTTCGATCAGCAGGTTCCGCTCCCTTTAGAAGAATCCGATCTCACGATACTCCGGCTCTTCGACAGGGTTTTGCGTGAAGTTACGAGCAAGGGCTTCAGCCAGTCCACACAGGATCTTTGCATGCCATATATCTGCAGGTTGGCCCAGCTTCAGGCAATCACCAACCGGCAGGCATTCATCATGGCTATATGCATGAATTTCAGTTTGAACATGAGCATTACCCTCAGAGCAGTAGCCAATATGCTCGATACCACCAATATGATGCTCATGCACTGGATGCCGGACTTCCATGCGCTTTGTGAGAAAGAACTGCTGGAAAAGATGGAGAGAAGGATGGGAAGGGTGGATGAATATGTGATTCCGGCAGATGTCCTGGAGGCTTTCAGCAACAATGAAGTATTCGTGAAAAAGACCTCTAAGGTGGAAAATACGCTGGAACTGCTTTCCACTTTCTATCATCTGTTCAAACAGAAGAGCAAGTCGTGTATGGAGACCGATGCCTTTATCAAGAAGTGTTCCCGTCTTCTGAGCGATAATCAGCATCTTCCGCTCGTATCTAAGTTGAAAAAACTGGAGTTTTCATCCATCGAGTCAGAACTCATCCTGCTGCATCTCTGCCGTTTTTATGTCATGAATTCCATGTCTAATGTGTCTTTAGGGCAAATCGTAGCTTTGTTTGATGAAGGCAAGGACCGCAATGTGATGGTATATGGATTACTTCAGGGCAATCATGAGCTGTTCCAGCGAAAGCTCATCACTTTCGGGTGTGCCGATGGCATCAAGGACAAGGAGACTCTATGCCTTACAGCCAAAGCCCGTCATCTGCTCATACCGGAGTATAAGCTCAGAGGGATGAATACGCCGTCGTCAGATATGACCAGTCACAAGGATATCGTCTTCAAGAATCTCTATTACACCCCATCCGTGGAGCAGCAGATACAGAGATTGCATGCACTGCTGGAGGAGAAGAATTTCAGGATGGTTCAGAAGCGATTGCAGGAACGGGGCTTCCACAAGGGCATCGCCTGTCTCTTTTATGGCTCACCAGGCACCGGAAAAACCGAAACCGTGCTTCAGCTTGCCAAGTCCTCCGGCAGGGATGTGATGCAGGTAAGCATGTCACAGATCAGGAGCAAGTGGGTTGGAGAGAGCCAGAAGAACATCCAGGAAGTCTTTGCCAGTTACAAGGAGCGAGTCAGAGCAAGCAAACTCTGTCCCATCCTGTTGTTCAACGAGGCAGATGCCATCATCGGCAATCGAATGGAAGTCACCACCTCCTCCGTTGACAAGATGGAAAACAGCATTCAGAACGTGATCTTGCAGGAAATGGAGAATCTGGAAGGCATCATGATAGCCACCACCAATCTGCAAGGCTCATTGGATGCAGCTTTTGAGCGAAGGTTTCTCTATAAGGTAGAGTTTGAAAAGCCTTCCCTGCAGGTACGCACCCAGATCTGGCAGAGCATGCTGCCGGATGTAGATGAAGCCACCCTTTCCTCCATCGCCTCGCAGTATGATTTCTCAGGCGGTCAGATAGAGAACATCGCCCGCAAGGCACTGGTAGATGATCTGCTGTTTTATTCTTCCGATATAAGTAATAAAGAGCGGATTTCTACGTTCTGTAGACAGGAGGTATTATCAAAGAATGCTATCAAGGGGTTTAGCCTCTGAACTAACTTAATGACACAACTTAAAACTGACGTGATTATGAACAAGGGAAAAAGAAAAGAAAACCAGGTAAAGATCAAGGTTGTAACAGAAGCCTTTTACGGAGTCTGCTGCCATGGCTGTGGCAGTGAGAGTAGTGAAAAGGAGCATGAAGTGATGGTATCCCAGCGAGTTTACAATGCCCTGAAGGAAATCGGAGAAGACGAAGTTACCAGTGAGGATGTAGAGGAGGCGATAGAGAGTGGAAAGCGCAACCTGAAGAAACTTCATAAACATCTGGGAGATCTCTTTTATGAGATGGTTGCGCATTACTGGCTCTATGAGTCAAATCACAGCTATATGGATGAGTCTTTGGAATGTTACATTCTCGACGATATCAAGAACGGTCTTTATGTGGAAGAAGAAGATGATGTTTATGATTATTGGGCAGATGAGGATGAGACCAAAGATGATGACAATATAGATTCCAACAGATTACACAAATACGGGGAATGGGTATTGGATGGTACGCATGACAATGACTTTGTAGCCGAGAGAATAGGCTGTGATATTTCAGATATCAGAGATGAGTATGATGTGGAATATACGATTTTCCTGAAAGAGGAGGGTGAAGAAAATGAAGTAGAATAATTCTATAGAAATACTTTTCACCAAAATTGTTTTGCTTTGTTAATGAACAATTAAATTTCAGGGTATGACTAAAATTTCAATCCCATAAATTTGGAACTTAACGCAAAACAATTTTTGTGGAGAAATATTCGCATATATTTGGTAGATGGTGTGAGTCTTGAGACCGAACCCCATCTTTTTGTTATATAAGGAGGTTTTATAGACATTGCATCGTAATACCTTCAATGATATTGACCAGAAATGCCTTTGACCATTATGACCGAAGCTTCAAATGATTATTTATTACGGATATATTTCAATAGAGTTAATATTCCATCTCATTTATTTAAACTTGCCTTTCCACATAGACATCTTCAATTTTATGAAAATTGCCAATGCGAAGATTACCACAAAAATGTTATTACTATTTTCTATAAATCTAATATATTCGATTATTATATATGAAGAACGTAACAACAACAGAAATATTGCACTTGCTTATTGAATTCGCGATCAATATAAATTGTAGCACATTATTAAATGAAGTTATCACTAACTTTGATTGATAAAAGCTATAGCCAATCGCTTTTTAGCTGTAGGGATGATGGCTGTAATGGACGAAATAAAAACTTTTTGATATTTGCATTCTTTTATTTATTATTTGCTATTTTATAGAATAATATTTGTACTTTTGTTTTATATTTGCAGAATCTTAGAATGTGATTGACTATTTGTAGGTTTATTCCCATTTACTATTTCTGTACAGTTTGACAAATTTAATTTAAATATATAGCCAATGATTATTAATACATTTGAGCAAGCTTTAAAACTTGCAAACGAGTTTCTTGTCACTAAGGAACGTAAGAACTTTTATGAATTCGAATGCATAGATGAAATATTTGATAAAAGTGTGTGTTATGCAAACGAACTTTCTGACGATGAGGTTTCTAAAATTAACCAGTTGAAGGAAAAATACCCCGACAACTATGTTCTGCATCTTAATGAAATTTTTGATGCCCCTGATGATATATGCAATTTTTCTGAAGGTCAAGCACTCGTTTCCATTGATACGGATTATGTGATGCATAAGTATGCTGTTACCATCTATATAGTGCAGCTTCCAAACAAGCAGCTACAATCATTTTCAGATGAAATAATTCTCACAGATGTTGAATATACCAGATTACTTGCTTGGCATCTATTGTATAAGAACATTACTATGAATTCTCTTTATTATTATGACAGAAATCTCTTTAGTGCTATTACAAGAAATATAGACAACTACTTTTACCAGTTAGAAGGCTATATGATGGTAGCCAACAACCCTTATTGTGCCTCCCTTGATGAGGCCATAGCTGATGCAGAAGCCATAATTAATCTACACAATATAGAGCGCTTTGATGGAGGAGGTATCTTTGCTATTTAACCGTTTCCTAAAATTTTAGCAATGAATACATGAGTCCACTTAAAAAAGTGGTTTCGTTTAAAAGTTTTACATACATTCGTTCTTTGACATTATGTAGTCTGGAGATTTTTTTCGTAATTTTGAAGTCTCAAACAACAATATAAGAATATGTTTAAAAAGAGTCCAAAGACAAAGCAATTCAACTTGTTCAGTTCTCCTTCAGGGCTGATGTGCAAGCGAGAGAGTCGTATGTACGACGATGAGTCTGCTTGGCATAACAAGTTCTACAAGGAAGTAACCTCCAAGGTTGACGAAGACATTTTCAAACCGCTCTATACAACAGAGCGAGAGGATAATCGTGTCGGTCGTCCAAATGCTTCTATCCGCATTCTTGTCTCAATGATGATACTCAAAGAAGAAAGCGGTTGCAGCGACGAACAGTTGTGTGAGCAATGCCGATTCAATCTGCTTTATCGCCGTGCTCTTGGCATAGTGACTCTTGATGAACTGTGTCCAGCCATAGATTCTTATTATGGATTTCGCCGTAAGATCTGCGAGTATGAGGAGAAAATCGGCGTGAACCTTTTCGACAAATGCTTCATGCAAATCACCAGGGCGAAAGTTATTGAGTATCTTCTTGATTGCAAAGTTGGCCAGCAACTTTGCTGTACTTATCCCAGTCTGCAGGGTGTAACTCACACTGAAGATTATAATCCATAACGAACCTTTCTCCTAGTGAGTCCGCACCACTTGCATGACCAGATATAATGGACATTATGATAAATAACTGATATAGGAACTCTCCTTTCATATATGAAGTTTGTGCCACTTGTGCCAAAGTGCCATGTGGCATTTCAGTACCAAAAGTACCATAAATACTGTTTTTTCTATATTTTATATATTTGTGCCACTTGGCGCATTGGCGTAAGTGGCGCAAAGTGGCACAAAATATCTATTCTGCTATAACTGAAATTTTTCCATCTTTCAAGCGGTCTGCATTGCAAGTCAACTGTAGACTGCCAAATCCTGACCATCTGCCTTGATAGTCTGACGTTCGGTGCTCAAGACAAGTTTATAGACTGGTTTGGTGGTTTCCACTGTTTCTACCAACACACGCTTGCCATTCTTATAACCCACAGCCACGACTTTACCTGGCTGATACTTAGTCTTCCCAACTCAAATTTCCCCTATGATTTCGTTCCTGGCTTTGCGATTCTTAGGATTATGCGGACAGTCTTCTGCCATATGGCCGAGAGGAATGATCACCACAGCCTCGTAGCCCTCGCGTGGGAAAAGTTCCTTCATCTTGTTGCTGTCATAGGCACATACCCAGCAGGAACCCAATCCGCGTTCTGTGGCAGCCAGGCAAAGATGTTCGGCAGCTATCGCCACATCAATGTCACCATGAGGTTTGTTGTCGTACTTTCGTACCCAGTTGTCCTCGGTGTTCTTCATACCGACGATATACATAGGAGCCGTCTTGAACCACTCTCTGTCGTAGCATTCCTGCAATTTTTTCATTGCTTCTTCCGAACGTACGATGAGCCATTTCCAGGGCTGGCGGTTGCATGCTGAAGGAGCCAGTCGTACGCACTCCATTATATACTCCAAATCTTCCTTGCTTACAGGTTCTGCCGTAAACTTGCGGGCGGAGAATCGCTCGCCTGCCAATGATTTAAAATCTTGCATAATCTTCTACTTTATTCAGGTTCGTATTGGAAAATTGAAAATAATTGTAAATTTAACATCGCAAATATACAAAATATCCCTCAAACGCCAAAACATTTGAGGGATATTAACAGAATATCTTCTTAAACTTCTATTTCTCCTTTCCGAAAAGATTGTCTTGAGGTGTTACGGTCGTAGGCGTACCTACTTTGCCACCGATGTGGCTGGAACCCATGGTGACCTCCAAGGCATTCTCGAAACTAAGCCCTATCTTAGCCTTCGCTACATCCACATTGTTGAACATGACGTTGAAGACAGGCTTGGTCTCAGTACCTTGGAGCACAAGGGCTGCTTGCTTCACATTGTTACACTTCAGTCCGTCGATGAAAATATTTCTGATGGTAGAGAAGTGATGATTGTCCTGCCCTTCACCAGCATAACGGCTGGTGACATAAAAGAGGTCTTCCACCTCGTCGAAACTGCAGTTCTTCACATACACATTCTCTACAAAACCACCGCGGTCGGGATTGGTCTTGATGAAGATGCCGCGCTTGCAATAGCCCGCATAGTCGCAGTCTTCTACAATCACGTTTCTCACACCTGCCGACATTTCGCTTCCTATCACCACAGCGTGCAGTCCCTTGAAATGGCAGTTGCGGATAATGATGTTCTCAGAAGGCATCTTGGCGTTCCATCCGTCATTGTCGCGTCCGCTCTTGATCGCCACGTTGTCGTCGCCGTTGTTAAACTCCACGCCTTCTATCAGTACATTGCGCGAGCACTCTGGGTCTATTCCGTCGTTGTTCACAAGTTTAGCATCATAACGCAGATTGCGGCAGATGATGTTCTCGCTCTTCAGCAGATGCACACACCAAAAAGGAGAGTTGGTAATCTTTACTCCCTCAATGGTTACGCCCTGACAGTTGTACAGTTGCAAGAGCTGTGGGCGCAGCCAGTGACCCTTACCGAACTGGCGGTCCTTCAGTGCCACCTCCTCATGATTCATTTTGCGGCTCAAGTCTTTGTCAAGTTTCTGCTTGGGTCGCCACTGGGCAAAAGTCGTCATGGCGTTTCCATCGATGGTTCCCTCGCCGATAATGGCTACATCATGGCATCCATAACCATAGATGAAGGGCGAATAGTTATAGAGGAAAGTTCCCTCCCAGCTGGTGCTAACCACGGGATAATACTTCTCCTCGGGTGCAAACTTCAGTGTGGCGCCCTTCTGCAGTTCGATACAGACATTGCTGGCCAGCACGATAGGTCCCTTAATATAATAGGTACCCGTGGAAACCACAATTTTTGCTCCCTTCATGGCAGAAGCCTTCCTGATGGCCTTGGCAAAGGCAGCCCGGCAGTCAGTCTTTCCATCGTTCTTAGCTCCCAACCGGCTGATAAGCAGAGTCTTTTTTGCTATTTTTGCACCGGAAATGTTAGTAAGGATACTGTCGCGAAGTCGTACCCTTTCCTGCTCTACGGCAGAAGACTGATGACACGTATTTTCGTCCTTGGAATGAGAATGCGAACCGCAATTCACCTGCCGTGCGTTCGCTGTGAGGCAACAGAATGCAAGACATACTGCTGCCAAGAGATTTGTTTTAGTTTTCATTGGTTAAGTGCTTTGATTAAATGCTATTATCTAAATATATGAGTAGTTCGGGGAGTTATCTGTTGCGATGTTTCATGTACCAGGGGTGTACGAAGAAATTGTAGAGCCCTAAGCTGATGACCAGCAATCCTAAGCACGCATAAGGCGCACGGCTGCTATCGGAAGAGAGGAAACCAAACTTCAGGAGGAAGCCCAGACAGATGCCCGTCTCCCATGCCAGGAAGAAAGAACTCTGGCTGGTGCCTCGCTGACAGTGTTTTGACAACTTGAGGTAGAAAAGCAGAAAACGGCTTCCGATGATGCCAGAGGCAAAGCCTATCATGGCTGGCTGCATGTAATTGAGTGCACGTGCCTGATGGGTGAACTCCATCAGCACAGCCGCTGCCAGCACGATGATACCCGTAAGCACCTCACTCTTCAGTTCAGCATTGGCAAAGGCAAAACGCTCAGCCACTATTGCCATGGCCAATCCTGCCAACAACATAGCATAGTAGGTAACACTGTGAACCTGAGCCAACAGCACGCCAACCACCATCATGATGAGTATCAGATTGACAAAGAGAGGCAAGCCCTGCGGCAGGAAGAAGCGGTCAAGACTGAACAGTGGCATCTTCTCGGATGGGGCCTTGAAGGGGAAACGCACCATCGCTATCAGCACAAAGGCTGCAAATGCCAGCACACCCGAAAATACGGGGATGTAACAATAGCCCCAGAAGCCGTAGACCATGAGTGCTGCTAAAGGTCCCATGGCCAAAGCCAGTCGGCCAAACCATGCTATGATGTGATTGGCTGCCGTGCGCTGAAACGACTCGCAGATGTCTATCGCCAGCGTACTGCCCAGTACCATCGCTGCCAGTCCCAAGAAGGCTCCTATGGCAAAACGAACCAAGAGCAACAGTCGGAACTCCATCTCCACTCCCAGCACAAACTCTAAATAATAAGCCAGGCCCATACAGAGAACCAAGCCCAGGATGGAGTACTGGCATACATGGTTGCGACGATAGCGCTGAACATAATAAGAGCAGAACCCGCCCAGGGCAAAGAGTCCTGCTCCATATATTCCCATAACCAGTCCTGTCTGCATGCCGTCCAGTCCTCTGCCCAACAGATAGAAAGGCAAGGTGGGCAGCAAGCCATAAGCCGACATCATGAGCAGCAGATTGGCAAGAGCCAGCATCCAGAACTCACGATGCCATAACTTCAGATGTACCGGTGTATTCTGTGTATCCATACTTTATTTTAGTAAGATTCTTCGGCAGAAGGATAGCCTCCTGTCTTCACTGCATCGACATACGATTGTACCCCCTTGGTCATCTCCTCACCCACATGGGCGAAGTGGCGCAAGAACTTTGGCTTGAAACCCTGAGTCATTCCTAAGGCGTCGGCATAAACCAATACCTGTCCGTCGCAACCAGCGCCTGCACCGATACCTATAGTTACAGCTTTTACCTGGCGTGTCACCTCGGCAGCCAACTTGGCTGGCACTTTCTCCAAAACGATAGCAAAACAGCCCGCCTTGTCGAGGGCGATGGCGTCGCTGATCAACTTCTCAGCCTCGGCTTCCTCCTTGGCACGGATGCCATAACCGCCAAACTTGTTGACGCTCTGTGGGGTGAGTCCCAAGTGTCCGTGTACAGGAATACCTGCATCGATGAGCGACTTCACGGTGTCGATGATTTCGATACCACCTTCCAACTTCAGTGCGTCCACACCCGTCTCCTTCATCATTCGGCAGGCATTGCGCAACGCCTCTTCACGGCTTATCTGATAACTGCCAAAGGGCATGTCGCATACCACGAGAGCATGGTTGACGGCACGTGTCACACTGCGGGCATGATAGATCATCTCGTCTACGCTGATGGGCAGTGTATTGGCGTTGCCTGCCATGACGTTAGAGGCAGAGTCGCCTATCAATATGCTGTCGATTCCTGCTGAATCGATAATGCCTGCGGTAGTAAAATCGTAAGCGGTAAGCATAGTAACTTTCTCGCCAGCCTGCTTCATTTCAGCAAAGGTCTTGGTGGTGATTTTCTTCTTGTCAGTCGATAAATATCCCATTTTTCTTTTGTCTGTTTTTGAAATCAGGTGCAAAGTTACAGCTATTTAGGCACACTACAAAGAAAAAAGCCTTTTTTTTCACTTTTTGCCCCTCTCGTCTACCACCTTGCACAGGTCTTCATAGCCAAAGTCCTGATAATCATCGATCATATAATCGGAAAATGGAGCGATGGCTTCACGCGAATTGGTGGTGGCAAGTCCAAGGGTGAATGCGCCCGAAGCCCTCACGGCACGCAGTCCGTTGAAACTGTCTTCCAGTCCTACACACTCCTCTGGCTTCGCACCAAAGCAGGCAGCACCCTTGAGGTAACAGTCGGGATCGGGTTTGCTGCGGGCAAAGTCCTCGCTGGTAAGCACACGATCGAAGTAAGACTTCAGCTCTGGATGCTGCTCGTACACGCTGCGCATCTTTGCCATGTTGCTGCTGGTCACCACGGCACATTTCACGCCATGCTCTCGCAGATCGGCAACAAAGGCTTCGAAGCCCACGATATAGTCGTACTTCATGTGCAGTTCAAACTCATCGAGCCTGCGGGTAATACGGGCTTGCTCTGCTTCTACGCCCTGATAGTCTGCCACATGGGCGAAGACGGCATCATCGGAAAGATATTTATCGTAGATTTGCACCAGCGTCTGTCCCTTGATGCGAAGGGCGAAGTCGGGCAACTCTGGATGATATTCCTTACCTATCATTCCCCAGAATACGGAGTACTGGGTCTCTGTATCGAGCACCACTCCGTCGAGATCAAATAATGCTGCTTTTATCATGTTTCTTATATAAAGTGTTTTTACTTAACTTCTTTAACTTCCCCATTTGTGCAAGTTCTTTTAAATTAAACCATACACCACCAGCTGACGAGGAAGGGCACGGTGAAGTCGACCACAAAACCATGATAGATGCTCAGAGCGATATAGCGCTGACCCACGGTCTGCGAGAGAATGGGCAAGGTGGTGTCCATCGTGGTGGCTCCTCCTGCAGAAATAGGTGCCAGCGGACCAAACCAATGGGCCATCAGCGGAGCACCCAACAGGGTAAGCATCTCGCGTATGATATTAGCCAAGAGGGCTATGGTTCCCAATTCGGCACCACGATATTCGGTGATGAAGATACTCGACAGCGAATAATAGGCGAAGCCACTGTTTATCGCCATGCAGTCGGACAGGGTGCGGTGAAGCTCTGTCCATATCAGCAACGCTCCCAACCACGAGCCTATTATCGTGACAACAGGCAACAATGCCATGCGAGGACTCAACGAACGAACCTCCTTCTTCATTTCTGGATTCAGTCCGATGCCCAATCCCACGAAGAGCAGCAAGCCACAGAGTGCCACAAAACTCACATCTCCATCGAGAAGCCATAAAGGCACCATCTTCTCTATTCCGCCCAGCAAGCCTATGACGAAGAATCCCACCACAATGAGACTTCCCTTCATCACCTTCAGCCCACGGATGAGAGAAGATCCTTGCAAGCCTTCTTTCTCTTCTTTGTCGGCAGAAGTTTCATTCTTCGCATTCTCCTGCACAGTATTGTTCTTCGAAACTCTCCAAAGCATCCAGGCTAAGACACAACAGCCCAAGGTGGCAGCCGAAGAGAGCAACAACGCCTCTACACCAAGCGTGGGCAGAGAGCGGACAATCATCTCGTTGCTTCCCACCTCAATGCCCAACAGGAAGAGCAACAGCCAGATGAGCCAGGTGACGATTCTGCCCTGCCATCGCGCAGCCACATCGGTGAGTGAGATGCGTGCTCCTGTCGACAGCTTGCGACAGAGAACTCCCGACAGGATTCCCAAAAAGATAAACAGAATGACTATAAACATAACTTCTCGACAGCCTTATTGATTAAGGGCAAAATACTTCCACAAAGGGGCTGCCATCAAACTCTGCCAAACCTCGCCTTTCTGCAACATATCTTCCACTTCCTGGCGTGTAAAGATGCGCACCTGCACATCCTCACCCTCATCTAAGTGCTGTTCACTCAACAGTTCAACGTCTGTCGCCAAAAAGCAGTGAGTCAGATTGGTATGCGTGCTTGGATTGGCAGAAATAGTCATCCATTCCTGCCAGTTGCCACCACCAAATCCTGTCTCCTCCATCAACTCTCTTCTGGCAGCAGCCATAGGCTCCTCACCTTTCTCTATAACGCCCGCACACAACTCGTTCACCGTCTTGCCCAAGGCATAACGGTACTGGCGCACAAAAACAAACTTACCTTCCTTCGTGATGGCTATTGTGTTCACCCAGTCGGGGTATTCCAACACATAATACTCGTCAATGACAGCCCCTGTTGGCAACTCCACCTTGTCAACCCTTGCCGTGAGCCAGGGTTTCTCTATCAGATAGCGTTGCGAGAGCGTCTTCCATTTCATATCGTTATTTTCCATCTTTCTCATTTTTGGCTGCAAAATTACTAAAATTCTTTCGGATAATCTTATGATAGGTGCAAAAACCGTCATCTTTGTTTGTCTATTTTACTCACATATTACTCACAAAACACTTGAAAAGCATGAAAATTTAGTGTAAGTATACTAAATATAAAATAAAAAAATAAGGTGCTAAAAATCATAACAATCTGATTTCTAACACCTTATTCTTTGAGCGAGATACGGGAGTCGAACCCGCCTCCCGGGCTTGGGAAGCCTGTGCACTACCGATGTGCTAATCTCGCACAATAGGAATGAGCCACGAGCGGGACTCGAACCCGCGACCCACGCATTACGAATGCGTTGCTCTACCAACTGAGCCATCATGGCTTGCTTTTTTTAAACAACTGCAAAGGTAATGAAATAATTTCAACCGATGAAATTGTTTTTGCGCATTAACCTATATTAACTTTGTGGAGTGAAGGTCAACTCATCCTTGTTGGGGTTCTTGCCAATGACGATAGTTTCACCCGTAGACAGCGAATCGCCCAGCAACAGTTCACAAACGCCATCTTCGATGTAGGTTTGGATGGCACGCTTCAAAGGACGGGCACCAAACTGCACGTCGTAACCCTTGACGGCCACAAACTCCTTCGCTTTGTCAGTGATGCGGATGTGGTATCCCATGTCCTCCACACGCTTGAAGAGCGACTTCAGTTCAATATCGATGATCTGCTTGATGGCATCGAGGCCCAACTGGTCGAAGGTGATGATCTCGTCAAGACGATTCAGGAACTCAGGCGAGAACTGCTTGCTCAGGCTCTTCTGTATAATGCTGCGTGCATACTCCTTGTCCTTTTCGTCGAGCAGGTTGCCATGAGCACTGCCCGCATTGAAACCCACGCCACGGCCAAACTCCTTGAGTTGGCGCGTTCCCGCATTGGAAGTCATGATGATGACTGTGTTGCGGAAGTCGATGAGACGGCCGTTTCCATCAGTGAGTCGGCCTTCGTCCAAGACCTGCAACAGGAGGTTGAACACCTTGTCGTTGGCCTTCTCTATCTCGTCGAGCAGCACGATGGAATAGGGTTTGCGTCTTACCTTCTCGGTGAGCTGTCCGCCCTCCTCATAGCCGACGTATCCCGGAGGCGCACCTACAAGACGGGAGGTATTGAAACTCTCGGAGTACTCGCTCATATCAACGCGAATCAGGGCGTCGGCAGAGCCAAACATCTGTTCTGCCAACTTCTTGGCGAGATAAGTTTTTCCCACACCAGTAGGTCCCAGGAACATAAAGGCCCCAATGGGATGGTTGGGTTCTTTCAGCCCAACACGGTTGCGCTGGATGGCTTTCACCATAGTGTCGATGGCCTTATCCTGGGCGATGACAGCACTCTTGAGGGTGGCGCCCATCTTGCGCAGACGACTGCTCTCAGCTTCCTCCATGCGTTCAACGGGTACGCCCGTCATACGGCTCACCACCTGCGCCACGTCGATTTCGTCTACAGGCAGGACCTCCTCGCCTTCGCCACGTTCCCACATCAGCTTCATGCTCTCCAGACGATTCTCCATCTGCGCCTGTTGGTCGCGATAGCTGGCTGCCAATTCAAAATTCTGGTTCGCAACTGCTTTCTGCTTGCATCCCTTCACCTTCACAATATCTTCCTGCAGGTCGAGGATGGGTTGTGGAACAGAGGAATGGCTGTGATGAATGTGTGAACCTACCTCATCGATGATGTCGATAGCTTTGTCGGGGAAGAAACGGTCGGTGACGTAGCGGTCTGCCAATTTGACGCAAGCCTGCAGGGCATCATCGCTGTAGACGACATGATGGTGCTCCTCGTAGCGTTCCTTCACATTGTTGAGTATCTGGAGTGTCTCCTCGGCAGTGGTAGGTTCTACTATGACTTTCTGGAAACGGCGCTCCAAGGCACCGTCCTTCTCTATCGAGTTGCGGTATTCATTGAGGGTAGTGGCGCCGATACACTGTATCACGCCTCTTGCCAAGGCTGGCTTCAGAATGTTGGCTGCATCCATGCTTCCCTGCGCATTGCCTGCTCCCACAATGGTGTGGATCTCGTCGATGAAGACGATGATGTCGGGCGATTCCTCCAACTCACGGATGAGTCCCTTGATACGGTCTTCGAACTGCCCACGGAACTTGGTTCCTGCCACCATGGCAGTCATATCGAGCTCTACTACGCGCTTGTTGAAGAGCAGTCCAGACACCTGTTGTTTGTCAATGAGCTGTGCCAGTCCTTCCACGATGGCGCTCTTGCCCACACCAGGCTCACCTATTAATATAGGGTTGTTCTTCTTGCGTCGTCCCAAGATCTCGATCACGCGCTCTATCTCCTTGCTGCGTCCCACTACAGGGTCGAGCTTGCCTTCGGAAGCTGCTTGGGTTAGGTCGTGACTGAAATGGTCGATGATGGGGGTTTTTGACTTCTTCTTGGTATTTACCTGATGTCGATTGGCTGAGGAAGTGTTCTTGCTTGCGTTGTCGCGAACATCATCGTCATCGTCGTTGTCAGCGAAGAGACCGTCCTCGTCTTCATCGGGGAAAGAGAATCCGTCATCGTTGCGCAGGGTCTCTGCGCCCTGGCGCATGAGGTCTAAGTCTATCTTATAGTTAAAGTCTTCTTCTTTCTTTGTCATATTCGTTTGTATTGATGATGAATAATGCATAGCAAAGGCTGTGCCACACTTAGCAAGATGTGGATTTTGCTACCCATTTCGTTGCAAAAGTACAAAAAATATTGTAAATAGCAATTATTTTGAGAAAAGTTCTTTACTTTAACATTCAAAAGTAAAAGAGTATCTATCCGTCACCCATAAAGTCATGAGTTGTTTTAATACTATACAAATTGTTTCAGTTAGTTATGAAAAACAGAAGACAGCGATATTGTTGCATGAATAAAGGGTGTTTCATCAGCCATGCTTAATGAATGGCAGGACGAAACACCCTTATTCTTAGTTTGCTATATTAATCAGCATCTTCGGTCTTCTTCTTGCGAATGGAACGCTTGCGCTTTGGCTTCTCCTCTTCTGGAGCGCTGATCTTAATACCAGCCAACTCTGGGTCGATGAGAATACGGCCACAATACTCACAAGGAATGATCTTCTTGTGCATCTTGATGTCAAGCTGGCGCTGAGGAGGAATCTTGTTGAAGCAACCACCACAGGCATCACGCTGTACATATACGATACCCAGACCGTTGCGGGCACCCTTGCGGATACGCTTGAAGCTGGCAAGCAGACGAGGTTCGATCTTCTTCTCCAAGTCGAGCGCCTTCTCCTTCAGACGCTCTTCCTCATCACGCGTTTCCGACATGATGTCGTCGAGCTCAGAACGCTTCTCTACCAAACCTTTCTCGCGGTCGGCCTTGTGCTCTTGTGTGTAAGCCAAGTCAGCCTGTCTCTCCTGAATCTTCTGCTGACCCTCACGAATCTTCTTCTCGCAAAGTTCGATTTCCAACTGCTGGAACTCGATTTCCTTGCTCAAAGTATCATATTCACGGTTGTTGCTTACAGTGTCGAGCTGTGACTGATAGCGCTTCAAGCTTGCCTGTGCCTCCTGGATCTCGCCGTTCTTCTGGCTTACAGCCTTCTGGAACTGCTCAATCTCGTGCTGTATCTTCTCAATACGAGTGTTAAGACCAGCAATCTCGTCTTCCAAGTCCTGAACTTCAAGAGGAAGCTCGCCTCTCAATGCGCGGTTCTCGTCGATACCCGACAAGGTAGTCTGCAGCTGGAAGAGGGTTTTCAATTTCTCTTCTACTGTCAAATCTGTAGGATCTTTCTTTGCCATTATATTATAAATTATATGTGTTTAATGTATATTGCTTTCCTGTAACTTCTATAGACTGAGTCCGTATTGTTGTTCAACTTTCTAAAGATAAATGATCGGGTTGGTGTTGATTTCAGAGATCAAGCACTTTACTCCCGGACATTTCTCCTCGATGATACTCTTGAAGATTTCGCTGGTAAACTGCTCGCTCTGGTAATGACCGATGACGCAGATCTGAATCTCCTGCTCATGACCGAAGTATTCATGATAGTGCATTTCGCCTGTGATAAAGGCATCAGCACCAGCCTGTATGGCTGCGTCAAGAAGAAACGAGCCTGCACCACCGCAGAGAGCCACGCGCCTGATAGGACGACGAAGCAACTGATTACATTGCACACTCTCTACTGCGAACTTATCGCGCAGCAAGAGTACCAGGTCATCGGCAGCCCACCCCTCTGTTTCGGGCACTTCGCCTATCACTCCTTCGCCACCTTTCACGCCATCCACTTCTTTCTCGCCTGCAAAGAACTTCAGGTTCTTCAGCCCCATTTTCTCTGCTATCTTAAAGTTGACTCCACCCGTAGTAGCATCCATATTGGTATGCATGCTCACGATGGCAATGTCGTTCTTGATGGCTTTACGCACAGTGCGCTGCACATAGTTCTCGTCTGATATTCTTGCCAGTTTGCGAAATATCAGCGGATGGTGGCTAACGATGAGGTTGTACCCATTTTCTATCGCTTCATCCACCACTTGCTCAGTGACGTCAAGACACAATAATGCCCCTGATACTTCCACCGTCTCTGTCAATCCAACTTGTAGGCCGGCATTATCATATCCTTCCTGCAAGGGCAGAGGCGCGTACTGTTCAAGGGCATCTACTACCTTATTTATTTTCATTTGGTTGCAAAGTTAACGATTTCTTCGCAAATATGAAGCGCTCCCCCTTAGAGTTTAACTAATTTTATGAATATCCATAGAAGAATTCATGTAAAACCTCGCATTTTAGTAAAAAAAAGGAGGAAAAGAGAGTCTTATTATAGAATTTTTCGTAATTTTGCAAATGATTGTCGATTATCGGCAACACCTGATCGTAAAAATAAGAACAAAATAAATCATAAAGCCTATGTATCAGTCATACCCTTGCGATTATTCGCTACCGGCAGAATGGTCACCTCAGAGCGGAATCATGCTTACATGGCCTCATGGAGGTACCGACTGGAAACCTTATCTGCGTCAGATTACCGACACCTATCTGGAACTGTCAGAAATCATCACACGCTATGAGCAGTTGCTTATTGCCACGCCCATTGTTGAGAGTACTCGGCGAATGTTGGCAAGCCGTCTGTCGAAAGAACAGATGGATCGAGTACATCTTTATGATATTGATTCCAATGATACCTGGGCACGTGATCATGGCCCTATCACCTTGGTTTCCAAGAACAGTCACAACGGCCTAATCGTTCCTATTCATCTGCTCGACTTCCGATTCAACGGATGGGGCGAGAAGTTTGCCTGGCAAAAGGACAATGCCATCAACCTGCAACTCTACTATCAAGGAGCCTTTCAGGCTGCTCTCGAGAACCATACAGGTTTTGTCCTCGAAGGTGGAAGCATAGAGAGCGATGGAAAGGGAACCATCTTTACCACAAGCCAATGCCTGCTGGCGCCTCACCGCAACCAGCCTTTCACCCGGATGGATATAGAGAAACAATTGCTCAACTTTTTTCATGCCAAGCGCATAGTGTGGCTCGATCATGGCAATTTGGTTGGCGACGACACCGATGGACACATCGACACCATTGTGCGAGTAGCGCCTCACGATACCTTGCTTTATGTGGGTTGCGATGATGCCTCAGATGAGCAGTATGCTGACTTTCAGGCTTTGGAGAAGCAACTTAAGAGTGTTCTTACCTACGAGGGGTACCCCTATCGCCTGCTTCGCCTGCCTATGCCCGACCCTATCTACGACGATGGCGACAGACTGCCGGCTACTTACGCCAACTTCCTGATTATCAATGGCGCTGTGATTTACCCCACATACAATCAGCCAGAGAAGGATGAGGAAGCACGCCGACAGATACAGTTAGCCTTCCCAGACAGGGAGATTATAGGAGTCGACTCGCGCACCATTATCCGTCAGCATGGCAGCATCCATTGTCTCACCATGCAACTGCCAGAGGGAACCATCAGGGAGACAAAATACAATAATATTCAACACAGATGAAAATAGGAATACTACAGCAGCACAATACAGCCGATGTGGCTGACAACAAAACACGCCTGGCACAGGGCATCATAGACTTGGCTCACCGTGGAGCTGAACTGATAGTTCTGCAAGAACTACACAACTCACTCTATTTCTGCCAGATAGAGACAGTAGACAACTTCGATTTGGCAGAGCCTGTTCCTGGTCCATCCACCGACTTCTACGGCAAGTTGGCCAGGGACTTGAATGTCGTCATCGTGACATCTCTCTTTGAGCGTCGTGCTCCTGGACTCTATCACAACACTGCAGTTGTCATAGAGCGTGATGGCAGCATCGCCGGCAAATACCGCAAGATGCACATACCCGATGATCCAGCCTACTATGAGAAGTTCTATTTCACTCCTGGCGACCTGGGGTTCCAGCCCATACAGACTTCAGTGGGTAAGTTGGGTGTATTGGTGTGCTGGGACCAGTGGTACCCGGAAGCAGCCCGCCTGATGGCTCTTCAGGGTGCCGAACTCCTGATCTATCCTACAGCCATCGGCTATGCCAAGTATGATACAGAGGACGAACAGCAGCGCCAGCGCGAGGCTTGGACCACCGTGATGCGAGGTCATGCCGTAGCCAATGGTCTGCCGGTAGTAGCTGTCAACCGCGTAGGCTTCGAGCCCGACCCAAGTGAGCAGACTGGAGGCATTCAGTTCTGGGGCAGCAGTTTCGTGGCTGGTCCGCAGGGCGAGCTCTATTACAGGGCAAGTGACAACGAGGAAGAAAGCCTTGTGGTAGATGTAGACCTCAAGCACAGCGAGGACGTAAGGCGCTGGTGGCCTTTCCTTCGCGACCGTCGCATCGATCATTACGGCAATATCACTCGCCGTTTCATCGACTAAAACACAATCATTAATTTTCAGGATAATGCAGAATTTAGAAGTAATGGTGATGCTTTTCACCATGGTTATATTGGGTTACACCGCCTGTAAGTTGGGGTATATGGGCGACAAGTTCGACAAAAAGCTGTCTTCCATCGTAGTAGACATCACTTGTCCGCTCTTGGTGCTCTCGTCGGTTATGGGCGACGAAATGCCCGACCGCTCGTTGATTCTTCCGCTTGTAGGTGTGGGATTCCTCACCTACATCATTTTGTTGGTGTTTGGTTTCTGGGTTCCCCGATTCATATCCAAGAATCATGACGACCAGGGCATGATAGGTTTTTCCCTGATGTTTGCCAACGTGGGGTTCATCGGTTATCCTATTGTGGCGAGCATCTTTGGTCCGAAGGCAGTCTTCTATGCAGCCTTGCTCAATGTGCCCAATACCTTCTTTATCTTTACTGCGGGTGTGATGCTTGTCAAGGGCGAATACAGCATTCGTCAGTTCAATCCGAAAGTATTGCTCAGTCCGGCTCTCATAGGCGCCTTCATCGCAGCCTTATTGGTAGCTTTTGGCGTGCATACTCCTGAGATGATAGCCCGTCCGATTACGATGGTGGGCAACATTACTGTGCCCGCAGCCCTGATGATTATAGGCAGTTCGATGGCACGTCTTCCACTTCGCGAGATTATAGGTTCCGGCAAGGTTTATGCCACCTCCTTCCTCCGACTGGTGATAGTGCCTCTGTCCGTGTATTTTCTGTTCCGTCTATGCGGAGTCAACACGCTCATCAACAACATCAACACGGTAGTAATAGCCATGCCAGTGGCGTCTTTCGGCACAATGTTCTGTATGAAGTACGGCAGAAATCCCTCACTCATGACCGAAGCGACATTCATCACTACCCTGTTCTCCATCATTACCATTCCTCTCATCACCCTGCTTTTTGGAGCATAGAATGAGAGGTTTCCTCCTTCTCTCCTGCCCTTCGCCTGACTGTTTGTCTATGCTTCGCTTATAGAAAATTCTGCTTAGGTTATAGAAAGTTCTGCTTCGCTTACAGAAAATTCTACTGCGCTTATATAAATTTCTGCTTCGGTTATAGAAATTTCTGTTTCGGTTATAGGCTGACTATAAAAAAAAGTGTGTCATAATCTTATGACACACCTTTTTGCGTTTATCGTTCGTCGAGCGGAGTGTATTCCAACTCACCCAAAATGTTCTTATAAGCAGGACGGATGATGCGACGGCCTTCAAAGTTGAGCTCCTCGATACGGTGGGCTGTCCAACCCACAATACGGGCCATGGCGAATATTGGTGTATAGATCTCCTGTGGCAAACCTATCATCTCATAGATGAATCCACTGTAGAAGTCGAGGTTGGCACAAGCAGGTTTGCTGCCTCCACGATGCTCCTGCAGGCACTTGATACCCTCCTGCTCTATGAGCTTCAGGAATTCATACTCGTCCTCTCTTCCCTTCTCCTTGGCCAATTCGCCAGCCAAACGTTTCAGCTCTACGGCACGAGGATCGCTCAATGTGTAGACCGCATGACCGATACCATAGATAAGACCTGTCTTGTCGTAAGCCTCCTTGTTGAGCATACGGGTGAGATAAACATCCAGTTCCTTCACGTTCTTCCAGTCTCTGATCTGCTCTTTCAGGTGATGGAACATATTGATCACCTTGATGTTGGCACCACCATGAAGCGGACCTTTCAAGCTGCCGATACCGGCGGCAATAGAGCTGTAAGTATCTGTGCGGGTGGAAGAAGTGACACGCACGGTAAAGGTAGAGTTGTTACCACCACCATGCTCTGCCTGGATGATGAGCAGCAGGTCGAGCATTCGTGCATCAAGCTCCGAATAGTTTTCGTGCTTCATCATATAGAGAAAGTTCTCTGCGATGGAGAGGTTCTCGCGAGGATGACGGATATGCAGACTGCGGCCCTGTACTGAGTGGCGGTAGATGTTGTAGGCATAGGCGATAATGGTTGGGAACTTGGCTATCAACTCTATGCTCTGACGCATCAGGTTGTCGCGGCTGATGTCATCAGGATTTGGATCGAATGTGTACATCTCGAGCACGCATCGCGCCAGTATGTTCATGATGTTGCTGCCCTCCAATTCGATAATATGCGTGATGGTGCGGTGGTCGAGCGGCATGTTGTCGTTGAGCAGTTCCTTAAAAGCATCCAACTCCTCCTTGTCAGGCAACTGACCTGAAAGCAACAGGAAAGCCACTTCCTCGAAACCGAAGCGCTTCTCCTTCAGAAGAGGACTCACCAGGTCGTCGAGCTCATAGCCACGGTAATAGAGTTTACCCTCTGTAGGTGTCAGCTTTCCGTCGGCATCTCGCTCGTAACCCACTACATTACCAATATTGGTCAAACCGACGAGAACACCCGAGCCATCGTCATTTCGAAGACCACGCTTCACATTGAACTTAGTGAAAGCCTCCTTGTCAATCTTGCATGAGTTTTTTACCTCATCGCTCAGTTTATATATTAAATATTCCTTGTTCATTTTTATTGATGTTTAATGGGTAATGTTTAGTGTAATCGCAAAACACTATTTCTTTGCCGCAAAATTCAAAGCTGAACCTGCCTTGAACCAAGCTATCTGTGTATCGTTGTAGGTATGTTCTACCTGGAAACTGTCCTCGCTGCCATCCTGATGCTTCAGAGTTACCGTCAGCTTGCTGCCTGAGGCAAACTCCTTCAGACCGGTGAGTGAAATACGGTCGTCTTCCTGTACCTTATTATAATCATCCTTGTTGCAGAATGTAAGCGCCAGCATACCCTGCTTCTTCAGGTTGGTTTCGTGAATGCGGGCGAAACTCTTGGCGAGGATCACCTTCACATTGAGGAAGCGAGGCTCCATGGCTGCATGCTCACGCGAAGAACCCTCGCCATAGTTGTCTTCTGCCACCACGATGCTGCTGATACCCTGTGCCTTATAAGCCTTGGCTGCGGTGGAAACCTCCACGTACTTGCCGTCCAACTGGTTTTTCACCTTGTTGCTCTCACCGTTGAAGGCGTTGACGGCTCCCATCAGGAGGTTGTCGGAGATATTCTGCAGATGACCGCGGAACTTCAGCCATGGACCAGCCATAGAGATATGGTCGGTGGTACACTTACCTTCAGTCTTGATGAGCAACGGCATATCGGTCAGATCCTTTCCGTCCCAGGCTGCAAATGGAGCCAGCTTCTGCAAGCGGTTGCTGTCTGGTGAGATCACTACCTCCACATTAGCGTTGTCTGCGCTTGGTGCGATGAATCCCTTGTCCTCTACGGCAAATCCCTTAGGAGGGAATGTGTAGCCTGTTGGGGCATCCAGTTTCACGCTGTTGCCTTCCTTGTCCAACAAGGTGTCTGTGGCAGGATTGAAGTCCAGTCTGCCGGCAATGGTCAGCGCCACTGTCAGCTCTGGGCTGCCGATGAAGGCGTAAGTATTGGGGTTGCCGTCAGCACGGCGGCGGAAGTTTCTGTTGAATGAAGTGACGATGGCGTTCTTACGTGTATTGTCGTCAGTATGACGCTTCCATTGTCCGATGCAAGGACCGCAGGCGTTGGTCATAATCAAGGCACCGATCTTCTTGAAGTCGTCGAGGATGCCGTCGCGCTCTGCCGTGTAACGAATCTGCTCCGAACCTGGATTGATAATCAGCTGTCCCTTCACTTCGATGCCTTTCTCGTAAGCCTGGCGTGCCACACTGGCTGCACGTGCTAGATCCTGATAGGATGAGTTGGTGCAACTGCCTACCAGTCCAACCTCTACCACCATGGGATAATCGTTGGCAGTGCCCTTCGCCTTCATGTGCGAAATAGGTGTGGCTGCATCGGGAGTAAACGGACCATTGAGGTGTGGCTCCACCTTGGAAAGGTCGATTTCTACTATCTGGTCGTAGAAAGCCGAAGGATTAGCCATCACCTCATCATCGGCGCGGAGTTCTGCCGCATTCTGCTGGGCGAGAACAGCAATCTCCTCACGGCCCGTCTTGCGCAGATATTCGTCGGCGTTCTCGTCGAAGGGGAAGATGGAGCAAGTGGCTCCCAGTTCTGCTCCCATATTACAGATGGTGGCCTTGCCTGTGGTCGAGATGCTGTCGAGACCTTCGCCGAAATATTCAAGGATGGCATTTGTGCCGCCCTTGACGGTCAGAATGCCGAGAATTTCGAGGATCACGTCTTTAGGAGTTGCCCATCCAGAGAGTTTGCCCTTAAGATGAACACCAATAAGACGAGGCATCTTGAGTTCCCATGGCTGTCCGGTCAGCACGTCTACCGCATCTGCACCGCCCACACCTACTGCTACCATACCGAGACCTCCGGCATTGGGCGTATGCGAGTCGGTTCCTACCATCATACCACCAGGGAAGGCATAATTCTCGAGCACCACCTGATGGATGATTCCAGCTCCTGGACCCCAGAATCCAATATGATATTTCTGTGAGACTGACTTCAGAAAGTCGTACACCTCCTTGTTGGTCTTGCAAGCTTCAGGGAGGTCGGCAGTAGCGCCTACATCGGCACGAATCAAGTGGTCACAATGAACCGAAGCGGGTACGGCCACTTTGTCCTTACCGGCATTCATGAACTGCAAGAGAGCCATCTGGGCTGTAGCGTCCTGCATCGCCACACGATTGGGACGGAAGTCAACATACTCTATACCTCTTTTATATGGTCGCAACTGAGTGGGATCATATAGGTGAGCAAAGAGCACCTTCTCAGCATAAGTGAGAGGTCGTTTGACTGTAGCCTTGGCTTGTTTTACACTATCTGAATACGAAGCATAAAAGCTTCGCAGCATTTCAATGTCCAGTATCATCGTTATTCACTTTTAAATAAAAAATTCACTACTTTTAGAAATCTGTTTGCAAATATACTAATTAATTTGCAATTAGTCGTACAAAATGCAGAAAAATTATCATTTTGATATTGTTTTTCTGCATTTATTATGATTTAGCTGTATATTTATGCTGTTTTATCGTTCTGTTACGCGACAAACTCTGATTCCTGTCTGTACCGGATGCTTGCTCATATAAGTGCGGAGCAGCATGGGTTCGTCGATCACACGATGATGTATGCTGCTGGCATTGAGCAGATGCAGACCGTCTGCATGCCAAGACGCCAGTCCGATGTGAGTGGTGTCAAGTCCTTTCTTGTTGGTGATGATGACAATGATGTCGCCGTCGTGAATCGCCGACCTGAAGAGTTGGTTGTTCGCAATCTTGCTTTTCGGGATGTATCTGTAGCTTTTACCTGTAATGCTTCGTTCCATGGCCTTGATGCCTGCCATCCACTCGGGATGAGCTGTGAGCATCTTGTAGTTGGAGGAATGTGTGCTCATCCAGTTGACAGCCACTTTCTGAACAGCTGTGAAGGGAGGATTGGGATGTATGTCGGTCACGATGCCCTCCTTCTCGTTGTCGTTGATCCACACCGTGAAATAATGCTGACGTTTGGTGTACTCCACCTTTCCTCCAATATACCTCACGTGTTTTAGATGCTCGCAATATTGCGCAAAGGAGGTTTGTCCCTTCTGGGCGCATAGGGTCAGTGCTGTCACCATCTCCACATAGGTGGTGCAGTCGAGCTGGCGAGTATTGATAACCAACTGCTCTTCCTTTGTGCGGTCGAGGGTTCCTGCCACATAAGGCACACCGATAAACTTTTTGCCAAACCAAAGCATCCAGCTCTTGGGCTTCTGTTTGAGCGACTTCGCCTCCTGCAGCAGGCTCACTATCTTCATACTGTCCTGACGGTTGTAAGCCGAAACGTGACAAACCAACAGGCAAGCCAACAAAAGAATCATCGTTTTTTTCATAATGCTATTCATTTTATGTATCAAAAGACGAACCTATCGTTTTCTGCCAAAGTTGACTCCCACATAGAGGTTGAGCTCTCCGAAGGAGTTGTTGGTTGAGAAACGGTCCTTCTTATAATTATAGGTATGCAGGATGGCGCTTGCACCGGCATACCAGTGGGTGTTGTTCCATACCAAGGCAAAACGGCCAATGCCGTCGAGGTTGAAGTTGCGGAAACTGAACTCACGGGTTTTCTTGTTCTCCTCGCGCTCCACATCTGCCATCGACTGGTTGTAGGCCAAAGCCATGGAAAGGGAAGCATTGAAGAGAAAGTCCTTGGCGAAGACCCAGTTGTATGCATAGCCACAACTGCCCGATACGTCGGTGTACTTCACCGTACCAAAACGCAGTTTGTTGTCGATGTCGCCACCGAACTTTTCACCCATCTTGTCGACTACCACATCTTCCAGTTTCTCCCAGTCCACCTCCAGCGTATGGCGGGTGTAACCTATGCCTGCCAACCAACTACCGGCGCTTCTTCGCTGAACAGTACTCTGCGCATAAGCTGCTGGATAAGAGAATTTTCGGTGGTTAAATATGTAGTAAAGATTAAAACCTTTTACACTCGATTTCACGCCGTCGAAGTCTACTCCTTTGACGGGCGATGTGTCTATCCTGTCGCCTAAATAGAAGCTCTTAATGTGATAGTCGTTTCCTGTCTGTCGCCAGAACAGGTCGATGCCCAGCAGACTGCTGTAAAGGCTCATCGAGAACCCCTTCTTGGGTGAGTGGGAAGAACCAAAGCCGATATTCTTCAGATCGATGGCGTAGCCTAAGAACACCCATCTCCAGCCAATATAAGGACCTAAGCGGTAGGTGATGTCGGGAGCAAACGAGATGCTCTGCCCTTCCTTGCTCGAGAGTGTGTAGCGTTCGTAGGTGTTGGTGTTCTGCAGCATCACGGTATAGTTATAATGCTGCGACTCGATATAGTTCTCGTCGGTGGTGTTGAACTCGCGGAACAGTTGGGTGAAGACATCGCCCACTCTGTGGAAAAAAGTCTTCTTGTGGCGGGCATAAGTAAGACTGTCTGATGAATTCGGCTGGAACATCGTAGCATTGAACAAGGTTCCCAGCAAAGTGGAATCTGCCGTCTCCTCGGCACTCCAGGCAGGAGAGCCGAAGCCAAGGCAGAAAACGATGAGGGTGTAAACAAACTTGTTCTTCATTGCTTTATATTTTACAGGTCGTGCTGATGCAGCAGTCTGCCGGAACTTTCAGTCGTGAGGCCTGGGCTGACTGCAGGCGATATGGTTTAGTTCTTCCACAATATGCGGTCGAGCACCCAGTTGGTAGGAGTGGCTGCCACACAAGTGCTTTCGCAGGTGCCGATTCCCTGCAGGTCTTCTATCACTGTCTTGATGATAGGCAACTGTACATACGAAGGGTTGGGCACTACGATGCTTGTCTTGCCTGCACTCGTAACAAGCAGGATGGGATCGTAGTCGAAAACCGAGAACGACAGCGACCCCTTGTCGCCAACGATCTCTATGCGGTCTTCCTTGGCACTCTCGTGTCCCACAAAGCACCAGCTTCCACTGCCGGGAATACCGCTCTCGAAGTAGAAACAAGCCGAGATGGTGTCCTCTGCTTCATACAGATGGGCACGGTTGGCGGGATAGCCGTGGGCACGGGTGATGACGCCGAAGATATCCTGCAGGAGGTCTATCTGATGTGGAGCCAGGTCGTAGAAATAGCCACCTCCCGAAATGTCGGGCTGCAGTCGCCAGGGCATTTCCTTGCCCGAAGTATAGTCGAGGTCGCGTGGCGGCACCGAGAATCTCACCTGTACGTTGAGCACATTGCCTATGCCTCCCTGCTCCACTATCTGTTTCACCTTGCGGAAGTATGGCAGATAGCGACGATAGTAAGCCACAAAGCAGGGCACTCCCGTCTGTTCGCTCACTCGGTTGATGCGGATGCAGTCGTTATAGCTGGCAGCCAGAGGTTTCTCCACATACACCGGCTTGCCTGCCCTCATCGCCATGATGGCGAAGGTGGCGTGCGACGATGGTGGCGTGGCGATGTAAATGGCATTCACGTCGGGATCGTCTATCAACTCCTGGGCATCCGTGTACCATTTACGTATATGGTGGCGCTCGGCATAACTGCGGGCTTTGTCCTCACTACGGCTCATGACAGCCACTACCTTCGAGCCCTCCACCTCGTTGAAGGCTGGACCCGATTTCTTCTCGGTCACTTCTCCGCAACCGATAAATCCCCAATTTATCTGTTTGATGCTACCCATAATATCTTTGACTACTCTGTCTTCTCGCAACTTCATCGCTTAAGAGAGTTCTATACCTTATTATATATTACTCACCTTTCGCTGGATTCTGAAGTTGCTGAAGTAGAACTCTTTAGTTTTACAGACTTATTCAGCCTCCTCCAAACTCTTGTTGATTTGGTCGATGTAGTCGAGCACGTCGTCGCGACCCAACTTCTTCTCGCTGCTGGTGATGAAGTAAGGAGGCAGTTCCACCCAACGGTCTTCCAGCGCGTGCATCCACTTCTCGGCATTCATGCGGGCCTTAACTGGGCCCAACTTGTCGGCCTTGGTGAAGACGATGCAGAAGGGCACGCCACTCTCGCCCAACCAGTCTACGAACTCACGGTCAATCTTCTGCTGGTCGTGGCGCACGTCGATAAGTACAAAGACGTTAGCCAACTGTGGACGCTGCAGAATATAGCTGGAAATCATCTGCTCCAACTGTTTCTGTACGGTCTTCGAACGCTTGGCGAAGCCATAGCCCGGCAGGTCGACCAGATACCACTCGTTGTTGATGATGAAATGGTTGATAAGCAGGGTCTTTCCCGGTGTGGCCGATGTCTTGGCGAGTCCCTTGTGGTTGCAGAGCATGTTGATGAGGCTCGACTTTCCCACGTTACTTCTGCCGATGAAGGCATACTCCGTCTTGTTGTCCTTAGGACACATGCTCACTCGTGGAGCAGATATGGTGAATTCTGATTTCTTTATTTCCATATTGTTGTTATTTCTATTTTTTATTCCGTTCTTTCGTTCTGCACTTTCGCTTACTCTCCCGCTACCCTTCTATCTCGGCGAGTTCGAGCCAGCGCATTTCCTTCTCGTCGATCTCGTCCTTGATTTCTGGCAGACGCTTGCTCTTCTCTGTCAGTTCCTCCACCGAGAGTTGTCCGCTGCAGAGAGCTTCCTCCAGGGTTTTCTGCTCGTTTTCGAGCTGTTCCAGTTCCTTGGTCAGCTGCTCGTACTCGCGCTTCTCCTTGTAGGTCATCTTTCTTTTGCCCTCTTTCTTCTGGGCTGCCGAAGGCTGTTCTTTGGCTGTAGGCTTGGTGGCTTTCTTCTCGGCTCCCTCGCCCTCGGTCTTGGGTTGAAGTCGGCACCATTCACGATACTGGGTATAGTTGCCAGGGAAATCCTGTATCTCGCCTTCGCCCTTGAAGACCAGCAGATGATCCACCACCTTGTCCATGAAATATCGGTCGTGGCTCACCACAATCACGCATCCGGCAAAGTCTTGCAGATATTCCTCCAGCACCTGCAGCGTCTGTATGTCGAGGTCGTTGGTAGGCTCGTCGAGCACCAAGAAGTTGGGGTTGCGCATCAGCACGGTACAGAGGTAGAGCTTGCGCTTCTCGCCGCCGCTCAACTTGTACACGTAGTTGTGCTGTTCCTCGGGCGTGAAGAGGAAGAACTGCAGAAACTGCGAGGCGGTCATGTGTCGGCCGCCGCCCAGGTCGATGTAGTCGGCTATCTCTGTGATGACGTCTATCACCTTCTGGTCTTCTCTGAACTTCAGACCTTCCTGCGAGAAGTAGCCGAAGCGCACCGTCTCGCCGATGTCAAACTGTCCGCTGTCAGGTTTCACCTCGCCCAACAGCATCTTGATGAAGGTGGACTTTCCTGTTCCGTTATTACCCACGATGCCCATCTTTTCGAAGCGTGCAAAGTTGTAATAGAAGTCGCGCAAAATGACTTTCTTCTCGCCGCGGTCGTCGAAGGCCTTGCTGACATACTGGCATTCGAAAATCTTCGAGCCGATGTAAACGGTAGAAGCTTTCAACCTTACCTGTCGGTCCTCAATGCGCTGTTTTGCCACTTTCTCAAGCTCGTAAAAGGCATCCTCTCTGTATTTCGCCTTATGTCCACGGGCTTGTGGCTGACGGCGCATCCATTCCAGCTCCCGGCGATAAAGGTTCTTCGAGTGCTGAATCTCTGCCCGAAGGTTGTCCATGCGCTCCTGTCGTTTCTCCAAGTAGTAGGCGTAGTTGCCGCGATAGGTATAGATGCCCTGATCGTCCAGCTCCAGTATCACGTTGCACACCTTGTCGAGGAAGAATCGGTCGTGGGTCACCATAAAGATGGTCTTGTTGCCCCTGTTCAGATAGCCTTCCAGCCATTCTATCATTTCCAGGTCGAGATGGTTGGTAGGCTCGTCGAGCATCAGGAAGTCGGGCTCGGTAATCAGCACGTTGGCAAGCGCCACACGCTTCTGCTGTCCACCGCTCAACTGTCCCATGGGCTGCTCCAGGTTGGTGATGTGCAGCTGTGTGAGTATCTGTCGCGCCTTGAGCACCTTCTCGGGATCGCCCTCGTGGTTGAAACAGGCATCGAGTACACTCTCCTCGGGATCAAACTGGGGCGACTGTTCCAGAAAGCCCAGTTTCAAGTCACGTCGGTAGATGATAGATCCTGACTCATAGCCTTCCTTATCCATCAGTACCGACATAAGAGTTGACTTTCCCGTGCCGTTGCGTGCAACGAGTCCCACCTTTTGTCCTTCAGCGATGGAAAACGAAATATTCTCGAAAAGAACCTGAGCACCAAATCGTTTGGTGAGGTTCTGAACATCCAAATAGGGTATCTGCGTAGCCATTTATTAATTTTTTGTGCAAAGATAAGGAAAAAATTTGGCAGAAACGAATTTTTTAATTATCTTTGCACTCGATTTCAATTCTTATAGGCGTTTCCCCACTCTTCGAAACGCTTATCATCAATCAAAACATCATATACTATTTTTATAATATAATGTATAGCATAGACGAATTAAATGCAAAAAATGTCGCTCAACTGAAAGACATTGCAAAAGAGATAGGTGCTAAAATCAAGTCTAATGACAACAAAAAGACGATTGTTTACGCCATTCTCGACACCCAGGCCGAGCAGCCCGTCCAGAATGCTGCAGCTCCCAAGAGAAAGAGAGTGAGGATAGCAAAGACGGAAGACAAGGTGTACTCCGTGAAGGGCAAGGACGGTGAAAACTACGACGTGATGAAGAACCAGGTGAAAGGACCTGTGTCCACCGATACTCCTTTGTTCAAGGAACCCTTACAGCAGGATGAGCCTATAGCCGAAACCGAAGCACCTCTGACCGCTGCCGGTCAGGATGCTCCCGAAGCCGAAGTGCCAGCCGATACTTCTGCCGAAACAGCGCAGAGCGATGTAGAGCCAGCCATGCTGAAACCTATAGCCAAGCACAGAGGACGTAAGAGCAAGGCTGAGCTTGAGGCCATTGCAGCTGCCAAGGTGGCTGCCATGAAGGAAAGAAACAAGATGCAGAGTGAACAGGAAGCCAACAGCCCTTCTGAAGACACAACCTCGGAGGATAATACGGAAAAACAAAACTCGGTTGACGATACCAACCTCATTCCCGAACAGGATTTTTCTAATGCTGCCGACAACGGCGAGAGTGACGCTGCAGCCCTGGCTGCACAGTTGCAGGCCAAGTTGAATGCCCAAAACGAGAAGGCTGGCGAACAGACTGCTGCACAGGATGCCACAGGCATTTGGGAGGGCGACCCTGGCGACGGCACCGACTTTATCCCTGTAGTCGACCTTCCTATCGAAGACCAGGCTGCCATGCCCACCTTCGATATCTTCGATCGTCCTACCACTCCTACAGCCACTGCAGCTTCTGTCCCTCAGCCAGTACAACAGAAAAAAGCTGAGTCAACATTCGACTTTACCAACATCATCACATCCAATGGTGTACTCGAGGTCATGCCCGACGGCTATGGTTTCCTGCGCAGCAGCGACTACAACTACCTCTCTTCACCCGACGATGTGTATGTGCCCAATAATGTCATCAAGCGCTATGGTCTGAAGACCGGCGACGTGGTACAATGCCGTGTGCGTCCTCCTCACGAGGGCGAGAAGTACTTCCCTATCACCGACATCGAGATGATCAACGGTAGAAAGCCATCCGAGGTGCGCGACCGCATACCTTTCGAGCATCTCACACCTCTCTTCCCCGACGAGAAGTTCACACTCTGTGGCGACCGTGCCACCACTAACCTCAGCACTCGTGTTGTCGATCTCTTCTCGCCTATCGGTAAGGGTCAGCGTGCACTCATCGTGGCTCAGCCAAAGACGGGTAAGACCATCCTGATGAAGGATATCGCCAACGCCATCGCTGCCAATCATCCCGAGGCCTACCTCATGATGTTGCTCATCGACGAGCGCCCTGAGGAGGTTACCGACATGGCTCGCACCGTCAACGCCGAGGTCATCGCCTCTACCTTCGACGAGCCTGCCGAGCGTCATGTCAAGATAGCCGGAATCGTATTGGAGAAAGCCAAGCGCATGGTGGAGTGCGGTCACGACGTCGTCATCTTCCTCGACTCCATCACCCGTCTGGCTCGTGCCTACAACACCGTGGCGCCAGCCTCAGGCAAGGTTCTTACAGGTGGTGTCGACGCCAATGCCCTGCAGAAACCTAAGCGTTTCTTCGGAGCTGCCCGCAACATCGAGGGAGGCGGCTCGCTCACCATCATCGCCACAGCCCTCATCGATACAGGTAGCAAGATGGACGAGGTGATCTTCGAGGAGTTCAAGGGAACGGGCAACATGGAGCTTCAGCTCGACCGCTCTCTCAGCAACAAGCGTATCTTCCCTGCTGTCAACCTCGTGGCTTCTTCTACTCGTCGCGACGACCTGTTGCAGGACAAGACCACCCTCGACCGTATGTGGATTCTGCGTAAGTATATTTCTGACATGAATCCTGTGGAGGCGATGAACACCATCCACAAGAGCATGGAGCATACCCGCAGCAACGACGAGTTCCTGCTCTCCATGAATTCGTAAGCAGAAATACTTTTTGCAAATAACAATTATAATAAAAGGAGTTGTCCCCATCAGGACGACTCCTTTTTTTGCTCAGGAGAATGGCCTATACGCCAACCATGAAGCATAAGACTTCTTTTTTTGACATTTCGGAAGTTGTGTTTAAAACTTAAAACCTGCTTTAAAGATAATAATTGAGTCCGATTTTCGTATAATTCAAATAATAATAGTAAATTTGCAGATGAAAATATAAATATCGAAGATAATGATTCTTGATTTAGATCTATTAAGCATACTGACTTTAGGCGAACCCGTAAGGAAAATAAAACTATATATCGATAAAGCAGCATTCTTATACATCTAAAATTGTAACAAAAGAAACATATATGTCAATATTCAATCGCTTCTTCGGAAAGAAGAACAATCCTACTGTAGACTCTGACATCAATAAGATAGATGTCAGAAGCAGAAATATTGCCTTCGTGGATACCGAAGTGGGACTGAAAGACCATAAAATACACGATATCGGAGCTTTGAGCTATGACGGAGCTGTCTTTCACCAAGCATCGCAGACGGCACTGAACAAGTTTCTGCAAGAAAGAAAGGTTGACTATATCTGTGGACATAACCTCATTCATCACGATGCCCGCTATCTACAACTCAACGGCATACTGATAGATACCCTCTATCTCTCCCCGCTCCTCTTCCCCAAGCGACCTTACCATCATCTGGTAAAGGACGACAAACTGATGAGCGAGCAGATGAACAATCCTGTCAACGACTGCGAGAAAGCCAAGGAGCTTTTGATGGATGAAATCGCTGCATGGAATCAATTATCAGAAAGGAAGAGGAAAATCTTCACCTTGTTGCTCCAGCATGAAGAGGAATTCAGAGGATTCCTGATGTATGTGGGAGCCATCGAAAAGGATGACGCAATCATAAACGTTTCAGAGCTCATTCTTTCTGAATACAAGAATCATATTTGCGCCCATGCCGACATTCCGGCTCTTGCTGCCCAGTCGCCTTGCGGCTTGGCATACGCCTTGGCCCTCATAGGCACAGACGATTTCCAATCTGTAACCCCAGGTTGGGTACTCTGCCATTATCCCGAAGTAGAACATATCATCCATATGCTCTGCCATACCCAATGCACCGATGGCTGCGAGTATTGCAACCGCATGCTCGACATTCATCACAACCTGAAACAACTCTTCGGCTATGATGCCTTCCGTACCTATGACGGCGAACCGCTACAGGAACAGGCATCGCAGGCAGCAGTGGACGGCAAGTCATTATTGGCGATATTTCCTACGGGTGGCGGCAAGTCGCTCACCTTCCAGTTGCCAGCCCTGATGGATGGCAGAACCATACATGGACTCACTGTGGTTATCTCGCCTCTGCAATCATTGATGAAAGACCAGGTAGATAACCTCGCTGACCGCGGCTTCACCGATGCCGTAACCATCAACGGTCTCCTCGACCCTATCTCCCGTTCTCTTGCCATCGAACGAGTGCAGAGCGGAGATGCCACCTTATTATATATAGCACCAGAGTTGTTGCGCTCCAAAACCATCGAGCGCATTCTGATGGCACGGCATGTGGTGAGATTCGTCATTGATGAAGCTCACTGCTTCTCTGCATGGGGACAAGACTTCCGTGTGGATTACCTATATATCGGCAAGTTTATCAAGGAATATCAGGAACGCAAGTTTGGCAAGGATGCTATGGCCCGCAATCATGGTCAAACCCTGATACCCGTATCTTGCTTCACCGCCACAGCAAAACAGAAGGTGGTGCAGGACATCTGCGACTATTTCAAGCATTGGCTGGGCACCGACCTCCAGCTTTTCGCCTCATCAGCCTCACGTACCAACCTGCACTATTCCGTTATCCACGTAGATAGTGACGGCAACAAATACAATCTACTGCGCTCGCTGGTTGAACAGGCAGATTGCCCTACCATCATCTACGTATCCCGCACCAAGCGAACCCGGGAACTCGCCCAGAAACTGACACGTGACGGCATATCCGCCCTGCCCTATAATGGCAAGATGGATGCCGACGAGAAGATACACAACCAGGATGCCTTCATGAGCGACAAGGTTGGCGTCATCATTGCCACCTCAGCCTTCGGTATGGGTGTCGATAAGAGCGACGTGGGTCTGGTTGTCCACTACGACATCTCCGACTCTCTGGAAAACTATGTACAAGAGGCAGGACGTGCCGGAAGAGATCCACACCTCGATGCCAAATGCTATGTACTCTATAACGATGAGGACTTGGACAAGCACTTTATCCTACTCAACCAAACTAAACTGAGCATCAGCGAGATACAACAGGTATGGAAAGCCATTAAAGATTTTACAAAGCAGCGTCCCCACGTAAGTTGTTCGGCACTGGAGATAGCCCGTCAAGCCGGTTGGGATGACTCGGTTTCCGATATAGAAACCCGTGTTCGCACCGCCCTATCCGCTCTCGAACAGAGCGGATACATAGAGCGTGGCAACAACATTCCGCACGTCTATGCCACTGGTATCACTGTCAAGAACATGGACGAGGCAAGACTGCGCCTTGCCGAATCCCCCCTGTTCTCTGAAGATGAGATGCAGAATGCCATACGCATCATCAAGTCACTCATCACCCAAAAGCATATAGCCAGGGCGCAGGATAGCGAGGCTGAATCCCGTATCGATTACCTCGCCGACATCCTCGGACTCAGCAAGCGAGACGTCATCTCTTCCGTTGACCGAATGCGCCAGGAAGGTATCCTTGCCGATACCCGTGACATTTCTGCCTATCTGCAAGACATCAGCGACAAGCAACGCAAACCTCAGCAAATGCTGGAGAACTACGCCAAACTGGAAAGATACATTCTGGAACATATCCCGGAAGAATCGCTGCATATCACATACAAACAACTCAATGACAATGCCGTACATGATGGTCTCAACACTTCTACAGAAAAGAAAATCCGCACACTGCTATACTTCTTAGCAGTGAAGGGATATGCGCACAAGAAGGATGAGGGTGGTCGCAATCTCATCGTAACAAGAGACAAGGATATAGAGACCATCATCAAGCGATTCGAAAGACGTATTGAGGTTTGCCGATTCATCATCGAAAGACTATATAGGCTGGCTGAGGAAAACAGTAAAGCTGTAACAGAAGAGAGCAACAATAGCTCTTCTGTAGATTCAAGAGAGAAGCCTCTTCAATTCTCGGTAGTTGAACTTCTGAACGATCTGAAATCCAGCAGCCAGTCACTCTTCTCCGACTTCTCTTCCCTGCAGTTGGAAGACGTGGAGGAAGCCTTGCTCTATCTCTCCAGGATAGGAGCCATGAAGCTGGAAGGAGGATTTCTGGTGCTCTACAATGCGATGGCAATTAAACGCATCAAGGAACCTCGCCTCCGCTATAAGCAGGAAGATTATCGCATGCTCAATGAATTCTACAAGCAGAAGATTCAGCAGATACATATCGTGGGCGAATATGCCAACCTGATGGTAAGGGATTATGACGCCGCCCTGCAATATGTGCAGGATTACTTCCAGATGGACTACCATCGCTTCATCTCAAAATACTTCAAGGGCAACCGGGAGGCTGAGATAGAGCGCAACGTAACACCTTCGAAGTATAAGAAACTCTTCGGAATGCTCTCCAAGCGGCAGAAGGAAATCATCGACGACCACGAGTCCCGCTGCATCGTAGTCGCTGCCGGTCCTGGAAGCGGCAAGACACGTGTGCTCGTACATAAGCTTGCCTCTCTCCTGCTGTTGGAAGATGTAAAGCACGAACAACTCCTGATGCTCACTTTCTCTCGTGCAGCCGCTACCGAATTCAAGCAGCGACTGTTGCAACTCATCGGCAATGCCGCCCATTTCGTAGAAATCAAGACCTTCCATTCCTACTGCTTCGACCTGCTGGGCAGGGTTGGCAATCTGGATGAGGCTGGAGATGTGGTTAAGCAAGCCGCCGAAATGATCAACAATGGAGAAGTGGAACCCAATCGCATCAGCAAGACTGTGCTCGTTATCGACGAGACGCAAGACATGAGCAAGGATGATTATGCCCTTGTCTCTGCTCTGATGAAAGCCAACGAAGAGATGAGGGTGATAGCCGTAGGCGATGATGACCAGAACATCTATGAGTTTAGGGGCTCCAACTCGCAGTATCTCTATGAACTGACCCAGACAGAGCACAGCCGTTTCATCGAGATGACAGAGAATTACCGCAGCCTTCGCCACATCGTGAATGCTGCCAACGACTTCGCCCGCAACATCCGTCAGCGAATCAAATCTACCCCTATCATCTCCATGAGTCAAGAAAATGGAGAGGTAAGAATCGTGAAGCATCCATACGAGATTCAGGAGAAAAAGGTTTATATGTATCAGCCTATTCTTGAATATGTTACGCGATTACTTGAAAGTAACGCTTCAAAAGAAGACGATGCATCTTCCCGCAAAAAGAACGAAACCATCAGTATCCTCACGCAGACCAATGAAGAGGCTGTCATCATGCTGGCTCTTCTTCACAGCCATGGCATCATGGCCAAGCTGGTACAATCAATGGATGGCTTGCGCTTCTGGAATCTGGCAGAGGTAAGATACTTCTTGAAGAAGATAGACCAAGGCATCAAGGAGACGAAATCCCCTATCATCCCTGATGATATTTGGGAAGCAGCCAAGCAGCAGACATTCCATAAGTATGCCACCAGCCAGGCATTGCCATATCTGCGCCGCAGTCTCCAGATATTTGAGCAGACCAATCGTGCCAAGTACTACAGCGACCTGAGAGAGTTCGTGTTCGAATCATCAGTAGAAGACTTCTGTGACATCTCGAAATCAGACGTCGTGGTCAGCACCATCCACAAGGCAAAAGGCCATGAGTTCGACCATGTACTGATGCTCATTACCCATCCCGAGCATCCCACCGATGACATACTGCGCCGATACTATGTGGGCATGACCCGTGCCAAGTGTACACTAACCATCCACACCAACGGCAATCTCTTCGACTGCCTGAAAAGTGCCCAGCATCTCTATGATGCCCAAGCCTACGATGAGCCCAACGAAATAGTGCTTCAGCTCTCACACAAGGATGTAAACCTGGGTTTCTCCAAGCCTCACAAGGACGCTATCCTTTCCTTGAGAAGCGGTATGCCGCTAACCTACCACGACCATTGTCTCTGTCTCCCATCAACAGGCAGAGACATAGCCCAGCTCTCCATCAAGATGAAAGAGAAACTATGCAAATGGGAGTTGAAAGGCTACAAGGTAACCGCTGCCCGAATCCGCTTCATCGTGGCATGGAAGTCAAAGGATGCACCGAGGGATGAGAAGGAATCTGCCATCGTGCTCGCTGATTTGGTAATGAAAAAATAAGGTAAATTCATAAAAAACTTACGAAACTTCAGTTTTTTTATTTTTGTAAGCGAAAAAAATAAAATTAATTTTGCTTTATATATGAATTATCGTATCTTTGCATAAGATAAGCTGCGCTCGGCAGATATTCAAGCAAGCTTGATGTTCTCTGCAATTTTACAGCATAAACCCTAAACAGAAATAAGTATATGATTACATTTCCTTGCGCCAAGATAAATCTTGGACTTAATATCGTAAGTAAGCGTCCGGATGGTTATCATAATCTTGAAACCGTCTTTTATCCCATACCTCTTACCGATGCACTTGAAATCAAGTACATGGATGAGAAATTTCCAAGTGAGTCACCCTGTGACCTTAAAATCACAGGAAATGATGTCGACTGTAATGAAGAAGACAATCTTGTGATAAAAGCTTATCAGCTCTTGGCTGCCGACTTCCAGTTGCCTCGTGTTCATGCACATCTCGTGAAGCGCATTCCCACACAGGCTGGTTTGGGAGGCGGTTCTTCCGATGCAGCCTATATGATTCGCCTTTTGGATGAGCGTTTCCGACTGAATATTGGTATACCTGAGATGGAACGTTATGCAGCCAAATTAGGTGCAGACTGTGCTTTTTTCATCACCGCTGACCCTTCTTATGCCGAAGGAATTGGTGATGTACTGATGCCTGCCGATGTGCCAGGCGCTGGTCTTGGCGGTTACTATCTGGCTGTGGTAAAGCCCTCAGTAGCAGTAAGTACGCGTGACGCGTATGCAGCCATCGTACCAAAGACTCCGGCAAAGTGCTGCAGAGATATTGTCAGACAGCCTATCGAGACGTGGAAAGATGAGCTGGTAAACGACTTTGAGGCTCCTATCTTTGCTATGCATCCTGAGTTGGCTGCCATCAAACAGAGCCTGTATGATGCTGGCGCTGTGTATGCTGCCATGAGCGGAAGCGGAAGTGCCCTCTTTGGTATTTTCCGTGAACAACCCACAGGCTTGGAGAAAGAATACGAAGGTATGTTCTGCCAGGTGATGAAGCTGTAATTCCAGTTTCCCTATGGTAGGAGAAAGCCCCCTACTCTTTCAAGCTTGCTAAATTTCTCTATTTAATAAAAACAAGAAATTATTTGTTAATCAGATAGTTATGAATGAACAGACACATCAGAAACTGATGGAGATAAAGCGATCTTTCAGGTTGCTTATGAGTGGCCCCACCTCACAGTCGATGCGCGATAAAGGCATTGAATATAAGATCAACTGGGGTGTTCCCTTTGTAGAACTCAAGAAGATGGCGATGGAATATGGCAAGGATTATGATCTGGCTATAGAGTTGTGGAAGGAAAACATCCGTGAATGCAAGATATTGGCTACACTTATCATGCCTGCAGAACAGATGCTTCCAGAAATTGCTGATTTATGGATGGAACAGGTTGCTGGGCAGGAAATGGCGGAAATGCTGGCGTTCAATCTGTTGCAGTATGTCGACTATGCGCCTGTAATAGCCTATCAGTGGATAGCCTCAGACAAGCCTCTCTACGAGATTGCCGGTTACCATATTCTTGCCCGCCTGTTTGCTGCCAAACGAGAGGCCAACGAACGGGGCATCAACGAGTTTCTCGACCAGGCAGCCATAGCGCTGCAAGGTGATCATATGGGTGTAAAACATGCAGCAGCCAACTGTGTGATGCGCTTTGCCGACATGGATGAAAGCTATGACACCATCGCTCAGAAAGCTCTGAAAGGTATCTTGTTCTGATTATTATAGATCTATATCTTTCGCTCAGAGAATCGTGGGAGCGAAAGCGGGAAAATTATCTTTCGCTCCCATAAACATCATACTTACAGGTAGGAAACATCACACTTATGATACGTAAACATGTTATAAAAAGTGGGGAGAGGAAGAATCAGGAAAAACGCTGGGAATCAGTGGGGTTCCTCATTCCTTGGGCTTATGGAGGAGGACAAAGGGAGACGAGGAAAGGACAGGATGAGACGGAGGAACGTTACCAAATCGTAACCTATGGGGTGGGAAGGGATTGGATAGATTCGGAAGAATGGGGATGGTTACGAATGTGTGGATAAGATACTGATGGGTAGTGAGTTGTGAATGAGGAACGTGTGATTTTTGGTGGATGACCAAAATTGTGGTGTTCTGCGGTGAAATGCGTAGCAAGAAAAGACTCTTCGTGTATTAATTTTGAACGCAAAAAATAAAGTGATTATGAAGAGTACATTTTCAATTATCTTCTACCTCAAAAGACAGGTAGTGAAGAAGGACGGTACGGTGCCCGTAATGGGACGTATCACGGTGGATGGGACACAGGCGCAATTCAGTTGCAAGGTGACGGCGAACCCGGACTTGTGGGACACGAAAGGTGGACGCATGAAGGGAAAGAGCGCAATAGCTCTGGAGGTGAACCGCAAACTGGACAAGATGCGCGTGAGCATCAACAAGAATTATCAAGAGATCATGGACCGAGACAGTTTTGTCACTGCGGAAAAGGTGAAGAATGCTTTCTTGGGATTGGAATATCGTTGCCAGACATTGATGAAGGTATATCGACAATTTAATGAGGACTACGAGAAGCTGTATAAGGCTGGGATGCGCTCTCGTTCTTCGTATAGAAAATATTTGTGTGTGTATCGTCACCTGTTGGAATTCTTGAACACTCGATTCCATGTGAATGATATTGCGCTCAAAGAGTTGACACCAGCTTTTATCTCTGACTTTGAGGCTTTCCTCAGAACGGACAAGCATATCTGCGAGAACTCGCTTTCGATCTATATGCTCCCACTCCGCAGTATGGTTTTTAAGGCGATGGACAACGGATGGTTGACCAGAGACCCTTTCCGTGAATACAAAGTACCCAAAGTAGAGACAACAAGAGGATTCCTGACAAAAGAAGAGATTCATCTTCTGATGAACGTGGAACTGAAGAGAAAGACGATGCAGCTCATCAGAGACCTCTACCTCTTCTGCTGCTTTACTGGACTTGCTTTTGCGGACTTGAAAAATCTGAAGGAGGAGCATATCCAGACTTTCTTTGATGATAGTGAATGGATTGTCATCAACCGACAAAAAACGGGAGTGAGAGCGACCATCAAGCTATTGGACTATCCGAAATCCATTATGGAGAAGTACAGAGGACTGTGTGCGGATGGACGCATCTTTCCTGTTCCTTGTTATTCGGACTGTAGAGGAATTCTACTACGTATTGCCAAAAGATGTGGCATCACCAAGCATCTCACTTGGCACATGAGCCGCCATACGATGGCTACGGAGATTTGCCTCACAAATGGAGTTCCGATAGAGACGGTGAGTTCGATACTTGGGCACAAGAATATTAAAACAACACAAATTTACGCAAAAATAACTAAGGAAAAGTTGAATAAGGACATGGATCAGTTATCTTTGCAACTGGACCATATTGATGAGTATATGGGGACGGAAAAAGATGATAATCAGTAACAATTCAAAATTGACAGAATATGGAAAGACAGGTGATAACAATACAGGAGGAATGCATCATCTACGCTCCCCATCTTGGTGAAGTATGGATGACGGCTTGGGAGATTGCGGAACTGTTTTATGTGTCGGGAGTGACAGTCAAGAATACGATTAAGCGTATTTGGAAGCAAGGAGCACTGAAGGAATTTGAGACCTACCGATATATCAAGTTGGATAATGGCAATTCGGCTGATGTGTATAACTTGGAAATGGTTATGGCGATTGCTTTTCAAATAGATACGTTTCAAGCGAAGCTATTCAGAGAATGGATTGTTGGCAAGATTGTTCACAGAGAGCAGAATGCTTGCTTCCAAGGACAGCAGGGGCAAGCTTTGGTTATTATGATGAATGACTATAAGGATTTCAGTTGAAGATAAATCCTTTATTATGAATAGGTAGAGGTAGATTGATAGCAGTTTACTTCTACCTTTTTCTTATCAGAGTGTCTTGTGTAAAATGGACCCCATCTTTCTAAACAGGAACTAATGAGAGGCATTTTTATATAATTTCAGTAGTTTTGGACAGAGCTGCAAAAAGATGCCGTGGCACTTTAAAAGCAAAAATAAGAACATAGATAATGGATAGATTATAACCCCATCTCACTTTGTCTGCAAATGATGATGAAAGGAAAAAGCCATAGAGAGAACTCACTCTCTATGGCACATCCTTTTACATTTTACCAAAGGATTACGCTTGAATCTGTCGCAGATACCAGCGGACCACTAACGGTAAAATGTTCTCCAAATTGGCAGTTACATCTATGACAAAGTGGAACGATATACCAACGATTGTCATATGGCGTGTCAAGTTGAACATGTGCTCCATCTGTTGCTTTAGAAGAGCACAAAATATTATGACACAAATTGGCTTTCTTTCCTGTGGCTTTTTCCCAGTATGCCAACCAATTACCATCTCTGCCACCTTCTCTCAAATTATGAACTTTATAATAAGCCATGATTTCTATAAATTTGAAGGTTACTAACTCTACTACACCCCGCCCCTGTAGTATTAGGGCTCTTCTCTAAGCGGAGAGAATGCTAAGGCTCTTAGCCTCTTGGAGGGAATGGATCGTTACCATGCGAATCTCTTGCTCTGATTCGTCCATTTTGACCATGAATCAACAGTTCCGACTGCTGATTTCTTGAAATTTGACGAGCTGCATCTATAGCATCAGCCTGTCTGTCAAATATGGACGTGTATCTTTGGTTGCCTTCACCTTTCACGCCCCATTTTCCTCTTACAGGAACGACATGCTGGTTTTTTCCCATCTATTACACCTCCTCACTGCATCCTTTTTTGACGTATAAGCCATAATGCAAATAAAAAGACACAAAGCTTATGCCATTGTCAAATATACGACACAATGTCGTGAGTCTATGACATAAAGACATATTTATATTGTATTTGTGTCATATTTAAGTTAATATCTTGTAAAAAACAATAGATTTAGAATAATATTAACTATCTTTGTACCGTCTTATAAAAAATATATTTACATTATAAATACGAGCTTATGTTATTGTCGGCTAAATTTGAAAACGTTTACTCGTTTAACAATGAGACACGCATTCTGTTCACGGCCAGTAAAAGCGACCAATTGCCTTTGCATGTGTCTCGTGCAGAGAAACGTGATGACATATCCATACTTCGCATGGGATTGATATATGGAGCTAATGCTTCGGGAAAATCAAACATCATTAAGTGTTTTGCCATCATTAAGGATTTTGCACTGAATGGTTGGAGTAATCGAAAGTACAACTATTTCAAAATGACTGATACACCTCAAGAACGTTCTAGTATAGAATTGGAATTCAAAGTGGATGGTCAGTTTTTTGCTTACGGAGTCGCATTCTCTAAAGGTGGTTTGTTGGAAGAGTGGTTGTACAAGACGGGCAGTCGTAATGATGCCTTGATTTTTGAGCGTAAGCGTTCTGAAGGGAATTGGGAAAATACGATTGCACCTCAATTCTTGAAAGATGAAAATGGTCTATTCTTGAAGTACTTGATTGATGGAACACCTACGAAAGGAACCTTCCTAAGCGAGTATGTAGAAAGAAATGGAAAGGGAATTGATGCCATTAAGTTGACTCGAAAATGGTTTGAAAATCTCAATATTATCTTCCCTGGGACACATAGAACCGATTTCCCTTTCAGAGTGGTGAATGATACCCAATTTAGAGCTGTGATGAGTGAGCTACTTGGATATTTTGACACAGGTATCTCTGACCTCCGTCGCATAGAGTCAAAAGCAGAGGAATTGAATATCCCAGACGAAATCATACAAAAGATAGAGGAAAATCTTGATGGTAAGGAAGCCAAGTCTGGGGCTGTGATTCATAACGAGAACCGCTTTATTTTCGCAGAAAAAGATGAATCAAAGAATTTAAAGTGGTATGAGCTGAAGACAATCCATAAAAAAGAGGGATGCAGTTCTAATTATGTATTTGAGATGTTTGAAGAGTCTGATGGTACATCACGCTTGTTCGACTTCATCCCTATGCTTATAGATATGCGAGCTAACGATGCCGTGTATGTTATTGATGAAATTGATAGAAGTTTGCATCCAATGCTGACTTTGAAGTTGATAGAGATGTATAACAGCTTACTTGTAGGTGATTCACAAATGCAATTGATATGTACTACTCATGAGTCAAATTTACTTTCCACTGCTCCCGTCCGTAAGGACGAGATTTGGTTTGTTGAAAAAGACAAGAAAGGTGAAAGTCATTTGTCTTCACTATGCGAGTATAAGCCAAGAGCTAATATACAGAAAGGTTATTTAAATGGTCGCTATGGGGCGATCCCTTTCTTTGGCGAGTTGAACAATATTCATTGGGATAATGAGAAATCGGAATAGTTTAATACGTGAACGTCATTAGGCATTTCGTGACACACGATTGATAGTCATTGCTTCTGAGGGTAAAGATACAGAACGCATTTATTTCAAAGCTTTAGCTAAGAAATATGCGAACCCACGTGTACATGTGCATATATTGGAAAGAGCAGAAGACGAGAAAAACAATTCAAGTCCAGAACACGTGTTGAAGCAACTTAATGACTACAAAAAGGAATATGAATTGGAGTCCGATGATGAACTTTGGTTGGTTATAGATAAGGATCGTTGGCCTGATGCAATGCTTTCGCATGTAGCTACAGAGTGTACACAAGACATTTATATGCATGTTGCCATTAGCAACCCTTGCATAGAACTTTGGCTCTTGTTACATTTCATTGATGTTACTTCGTTGACACCAGAAGAAAAACAGCAATGGGAGGCTAATAGACGTAAGTCGAAAAATCTGGATCCGTATCTAAAAGTTCGGTTGTGACAAGAAATGGGTGCTTATCATGAGTCAGCATACGATGCCGAAATGCTAATAGAAAATGTGGAAGAGGCTATTATGCGTGCAAAATTGTTAGATGTACACAAAGAAGACCGTTGGCCTCAAAGACTTGGAACGCGTGTATATCTGTTGGCAGAAAGTATTATGGATGGACATAGAAAAATATTGTAAGATTTTAAAATAGAGTTTTTATATCACAATTTACGAACAAAGGGGAATGACCAAAGACTGGTTATTTCCCTTTGTTCGTTTAGAGGCAATTGTATCAGTTTTATCTGTTATCTCTGATTTTCCCATCAATGATGTGTTTACGGTAATTGGTGGCGAGGAGGGCTTGGATCTCGGATTCGGGATAGAGGGTCTTGCCACAGAGGATGATGTATGGGAGGAGACGCTGCTTGCGGTATTCTTGTAAGGTGCGGCGACTGAGCTTGAGATGCTCGGAGAGCTCCTTGTCGGTGAGGTATCGCTCACCGTCAAGGGGTGGACTATAGGACTCGATGAAGGAGGAAAGCCAGGAGGAGGCTTTCTTCAAGGACTGCATGGCTGAAGCGATGGATTCGCTGTCATGCGATAAGATTTGATTCAATTCGTTTGTCATATTCATTTCTTTTGTGTTTATGTTATGTTGCCTGTTCGGGCATTTTGTTATTCACACCTATATTATCACATTGTTATTCACACCTACTTATTATATAGTGATAGTGTAATCACATCATGATAGGTAATGTTCGCCCAAGGTGAAGTCGTATGGCTTTGCCTTGGGCGATTTTTTGTTTGAACTATCAGAGATTCATTTTGTAGTCTTGATTCTGCTGATGAGCGGAATGAGGGCTTTCACTTCCTCTGGCTTGTAATAGAACTGGCGACCGAGTTGGGTGTGCCCCAAGAAACGGCGGTCGCGGAGCTTCTGCAGGGTGCGGGGACTGATGCGAAGTTGCTGGCAGACCTCATGACCTGTCAGCCACTTTTCCAAACGCTTGCCGTTTGCCTTGTGTTTCAACAATTCGACTTTTTGCACGAAGGCTTCGTATCGTGCCATCATCAAGTCGAAGGATTTCTTTTCCATTGTTATTACTTCCATCTTTTTCTTTTTGAGGGTTTGTAAATCAGTAAATAAATGGTTGTATATACCCAGATGTTATGGACAGGTAACAAACCTGCCCTCCCAGTGAGTGCACCATTTTCGTGGTGCAAAGATAAAATGGTGAGCAGAGAAAACCATGAAAAATGAGGGAGGAGGCACTGCTTTTCTGTGGTTTTCCGAGTGATCGGAAAGGAAATTCAAGAAAATGTTACGTGGGTCATTAATGAGTTGTTAAACGGATGTTTGACAATTGCTTAATTTTGCCGCCGAAAAATCAAAACAACGGATTTTGTAACATTTTAAACAAATGAAGATATGGAAGTAATGACAATAGATAGCATCGCCTTTCAAAGTCTGACAAAGCAGATTGCAGAAATCGCCCAATTTGTCCAGAAGGCAAAGGAAGTCATGCAAGAGCAGGAATCACATCAGGCGCTAAAGCCTATGCTGAACAGCGAGGAAGCAGCTATGATGCTTGGTATCAGCAGAAGAACATTGCAGCGTATGCGCACCGATAGTAGAATCACATTTGTGATGATTGGCGGACAATGCCGATACCACAAGCATGAGATACAGAAAATGATAGAGGAACGAACCTTCACAAAGGAAACATGAGCATGGAAGATGGAACATTGAGAAAACTGGAGTTATATCTCCATGACCTACACAAAAAGATAGACGGCATTTATGATTTGCTGTCTATGCGGGCAGACAGAGAGAATAGTTCAAATGGGAAGTCATCATTGGTGGAACCATTGTTTGACAATCAAGACTTGTGTCTCTTGCTGCAAGTATCACCACGTACGCTGCAACGCTATCGTAGTATCGGAGCACTCCACTATAAGCGTTTGGGACAGAAGACCTACTACACGGAGGAGGACGTGATGAGATTCATTGAGGAGAACGTGAAAGACTTTTCAAAGGAGAATGTGGAGCAATGCTTGAGCCGCATTCGAAGAGAGTTTAAATAACATAGTATTCACCATTAAAAATTTACAATTATGGTACAAAAGAAAAAGAGTGATGAACAGGACGTGCTGGTAGTCCGTGACGAGAAGACGGGCGAGATCAGCGTCGTCGCCGGACTCAGCAGAGACGGCACACCGAAGCGAGCACCCGCCAAGGCGGAGAACACGCCCGACTTCCTGCGTTTTGACCGCAACAGTGACTTGATGGACAGTTTCTTTAGAAACTTCTTCCGCCAGTGCAAGGAGCCAAGCCGATTCGGATTCTATCGCATAGCGGCAGACCAGGTGGAAAACCTGCTTGGCGTGATGAAGGAGTTGCTGAAAGATCCGGAGGCTAACAAGGAGATTCTTTCCGCCCACAAGGTTGACACCTCCAATTATGAGAAAGAGGCAAAGCAATCGGAAGGTCAGGCGAAAGAAACCGCATCATCGGACGATGCGTCCAAGACGCAAGCTAACACAGAAAAAGAGAATGTATCATCTGAACAAACCAACGAAAAAGAGAACGACATGGAACAGAAACCAGAACAGACCGCAACCGAACAGCAGGCACAGACCGCTCCGGGTGTAAAGCAGAACCTCATCGGTGGTAACGATGTGAACCTGCAGGAACTTGGTGCCAAATATGGCATTGACTTCAACAGTATGAATGAGAAGGATATGAAAGCCCTGCTCAACTACGGCAAGACGGGGCTTGTGATTGTGAAGCCGACCTTCGGTGGCGAACAGATAGAGATACAGGCCCGTCTGTCATTCCGCAAGGACGATAACGACCAGTTGCAACTCGTGCCGCATTTCGTGCGCAACGAGCCTAAACTCGATGTCGCTTACAAAGGCTATACTTTTACTCCTGAGGACAAGAAGAACCTATTGCAGAACGGCAACCTCGGAAAGGTAGTGGATTTCCCCGACAAAAATACAGGTGAGCTGCGTCCTCATTTCATCAGTATCGACCGTCTCACCAATGAGATTGTTGACATCCCGACAAACAAGGTGCGCATACCCGATACCATCGGCAAGACACCTATTACCAAGGACGACAAGAGAGTGCTCTACTCAGGTATTCCGCTTCGCAAGGAGATTGAGCTTGCCAACGGGCGCAAGTTTACACCGCTGCTGCAGGTGAATGTGGAACAGCGTGGCGTGGAGTTCGTGCCTGGCAGCACAAGACAGGCGCAAGGTCAGAAACAGAATGGAGACAAGAAGCAGACCGCTGACAAGCAGGAGCAGAAGGCAGAAGGTGATGCGGGCGGTCAGAAGAAGCAGCAAGATCCCAACCACTGGCTCAATGAGGACGGGACCATCCGCCGACTCAACACCTATTTCAAGAAGGAACTGACCGAGCAGCAGAAGGACGACTATGTGGCAGGCAAGACCATCGAGATCAAGGAAGTGTCCAACAAGAACGGCAGCGGTACCTATACCGCCTACGTAAAGTTCGACTTCGACAAGATGCAGCCACGTTCCTACCGCAACAATCCAGACCTCAAACAGGCAAAGGAACAGATTCCGACCAATGAGAACAAGGTACAAGTCGCCGTCAACGAGCAGGGCAAGACCCATGAGGCGACCAAGCACACCAAGGATCCGCTGAGTCCGGGACAGTCTGCGCCAAAGAACGAAAAGCAGCAGAAGGAACAGAACGCCGAGGGACAGAAGCCAAAGAGAAAGGCAAGAAGCGTGAAGATGTAGTTGCCGCCACTTGATCCACAGAGTTAATCATCCATCATAACAACCGACATCTGCGACCGTCTATCCCACGGTTGCGGATGTCACAAAAACAACAGACAATGAAGACAATCATCGCAGAGAAACCAAGCGTAGCCAAGGAAATCGCCCACATTGTAGGAGCTGACAAGCGTGAGGAAGGCTATATGCAGGGCAATGGCTATTATGTGACATGGGCATTCGGACATTTAGTGCAGCCTGCCATGCCGGAAACCTACGGCATGAAGGGATTCCATGCAGAGAATCTGCCTGTAATTCCCGACCCGTTCGTTCTTGTTCCCCGACAAGTCAAGACAGAGAACGGCTACAAACCAGATGCAGGTGTGCTTGCCCAGATTAAAATTATCGGCAAGCTGTTTGACAGCAGTGAGAGCATTATCGTAGCAACCGATGCCGGACGTGAGGGAGAGTTGATTTTCCGATACCTCTATGCGTATCTCGGTTGCAGGAAACCTTTCGACCGTCTCTGGATCAGTTCGCTTACGGACACCGCCATCCGTGAGGGACTTCTGAACCTCAGGGATGGCAAGGGGTATGACAATCTCTATCATGCAGCCAAGGCACGAAGTGAGGCAGACTGGCTCGTCGGCATCAACGGCACACAAGCCCTGACGATAGCCGCAGGACGTGGCACCTATTCCGTAGGTCGTGTGCAGACTCCGACCCTTGGCATGGTGTGCGAACGCTATTGGGAACACAAGCGTTTCGAGTCGAAACCGTTCTGGCAGGTACACTTCGGTGTGGTTGGTGCAGACAGTGGCAATATACTGAAGTTCACATCTGCCAACCGATGGACAGACAAAGCTACCGCAACCGATATATATAATAAGGTGAAAGAAACAGGTTCTGTCATCATCACAAAGGTCGCAACCAAGCGAAAGGTGGAGAAGGCACCGCTCCTTTACGACCTCACCACCTTGCAGAAAGAAGCCAACTCCCAGCATGGCTTCACGGCAGAGCATACACTCTCCATCGCCCAGAAACTCTACGAGGCAAAGTTCATCACCTATCCAAGAACATCAAGCCGCTATATTTCGGATGATGTATTTGCCACCCTCCCCAAACTCTTTAAGAATCTGGAGAATCATTCGGAATATGGAGAGAAAGTGAAACTCTTGCCTGGCAGTGAGGACTACAGCAAGAACTGCGTGAATGCCGCCAAGGTGACCGATCACCATGCCCTGCTCATCACAGAAAATGCAGCCATTGGTCTTTTCAAGGACGAGAAGATCGTTTATGACATGATATTGTGCCGGATGATTGAAGCGTTCTCGGCAGACTGCATCAAGGACATCACATCAGTATCGGCGCAAGTGGATCATGAAGTTGAGTTTGGCATCAGTGGCTCCATCATCCGACAGACTGGCTGGCGAGCGTTGTCGCTCAAGGAAAAGAACAACAGGCAGGACAAGGATGCAGACGCAACAGACAATGAGGTCAAGGAGCAAGTCATTCCCAACTGGCAAGAAGGACAGCAT
>OLQO01000093.1_pt1 | contig 93911 bp, 65 predicted proteins | sample 1672281 | NCBI WGS metagenome assembly OLQO01 (sample SAMEA3136667, study PRJEB25190) | human gut metagenome | biome: human gut; feature: human-associated habitat; material: faeces | place: Austria | collected 2013
ATCTACGACAACAATGGCACCCACACACAACAGTGGGCCGTGGTTGAGAACCGATGCAACGAGGCTCCTGCAGTTATATTGTATACCGATAGAGACTATAAGGGTAAAGCTGTGACCCTTTCTGAAGGCAAATATAACCTCAGTCAAATGGGGCTTTACAATCTGACGGACAATGATATGAGTTCTTTGAAGGTCACTCCTGGTTTCAAGGTTACAATCTATGAGGATGACAATTTCAATGGCAAAAGTAAGTCATACACAGCCTCTGAGAGTTTCGTTGGTGAAGACTGGAATGATAAGATGTCTTCGTTGAAGGTTGAGGCATACCACGAGTTACAAGTAACCTATCAGATTGGTGACGCTACTCCCGTCGTCAATTCTGGTACTGAAGGCAGTCTTGCCACACTTCTTAAAGACGAAGACAACGCCATGAAAGTTACCCAACTTAGCGTGAACGGCTATCTTAATAAAGCAGACATCGGTCTGCTGCAGAAGATGGCAGGAAAAGAAGGTAAAGGCGGCAGTCTGAAATCGCTCGATCTTTCTGAAGCCACTTTTACGGAGACAGGCAAGAAAGTGCCCGACAACATCTTCCAGGACTGTAAGAATCTGCAGAAAGTAGACCTCAGCAACATGACCGAGATAGGACAGTGGGCGTTCCAAAACTGCGCTCTTACCGAGATTTCTATCCCTGCCACTGTCACCAGAATCGAAAAAGGCGCCTTTGCCGGCAATTCTGCGGTGACAAAGGTTATCGTGCACAGTGGTTCACAGATCGACGCTCGGAGTTATGATGGCGAAAACAACATCTTCTCTGGAATGGATCCCAACAAGGTGCAGGTTGTATTTGAGGGTGCCGCTGAGTATAATTACAAGAACTATCGCAACGACATCAATGTGGGCAATAATGTTTATTATAAGAACGCCTTTATGGATCTTCTCACCAAGACTCTCGACGAGAATGATGATGACTATACGGTCGTAGCCCAGCGCCATGCCGACGTCCGCCTCAAACGCACATTTAAGCCAGGTTGGAATACGCTCGTGCTGCCTTTTGGTGCTCGCTATTTAGAAGGAGATACTGAAGCACACGACTGTTCGCGTATTTTCCAGAAAGCCCTCAATGCATCTAATACCGAGGGTTTTATGATTGCTGCCTATCGTGGTTTGGCAAAGAATGAGGCACATCCCGACAACAGTACCTTCTATTTCCTGAAGTACGCCAACTACGACGAAGATCCGCTCGATGAGTTTGAGCCTCTCCTCATCAGAATGACGCAGAAAGACATCAACGACGCCAAAGGAGTCTATATTTTCAAGAATGTCGAACTCAATTTCGATGGCGACTTCAAGGATCCCAACAACGACAAGATCAAGATATACAAAGAATACACAGCAGCAGAAGCGAAAGAACGTATGGGAAAAAAGGAACATGACGAATATTTCGACGGCAGCTATGATCACGGCGCCAACGACAAGTTCAAGAAGTGCACCTACGATGATTTCTATTTCACAGGAACGCTGTATAAACAGGACACGGATAAAAACCCAGCTTTCATCGCTCCTGGCGACTACATCATTCAGAACAATATCTTCGTGAAGTGTATCTCAGGCAAGAAGTACGGACTCAAGGGATTCCGTGGTTATTTCAAGCAGAAGCCATCAGGTGGTACATCATCTGCCAAGGGCATCGGCATCTGTCTCGTTGACCGCAATGGCGTAGTTTCTTCCATTCATCAGGTGGACGGAGTATCGCTTACGTCAGCATCCGTTGCTCCTGTCGCAGTCTACAACCTCAGTGGCCAGCAGGTTGGCAATTCTCTTTCCACTCTTGCCAAGGGTGTTTATATCATTAAGGGCAAGAAATTCGTTAAAAAGTAAATCATTGCAATTATGAAGAAAAAATATCAACGACCTCTCATAAAAGTTCTAAGTGTAGAAAATGAATCTCTGTTGAATGGCGGCTCCGTAGTCAACTACCACCCTGGCAACACGCAGGGCACGTTGGGTTCCGACACCTCTTCTGGCGGTTCGGAAGGTGAAGGCGGCACTGTGTGGGGCGATGCTAAGCCTTATAACCCCTGGACATCTTGGGATTAAGACTTACTTATTATAAAGGAAATGCGGGATTGAGTTGATTGCTCAATCCCGCATTTTTCAGCGCTCCACCATCTGCTGCAACTCACTGAGGGAGGTTGCCACTTCGATATAGTCGTGCCAGTTGCCACGAATCATGCCTTGCGAAGCCATGTCATCGAGAAGGGCAATGGTGGAGTTCCAGAAGCCCTTCATGTTGTAGAGAACAACCTTCTTGCTGTGATAGCCAATGGTGTGGGAGGCTGCCACAGTGAAGATTTCGTCGAGGGTGCCGATGCCGCCAGGGAGCGCCACGACGATGTCGCTCTGAGAGAGCAGCAAGTCTTTGCGGTCGCTGAGATTGTCGCAAGGAATCTCTACGTCGAGGTCGGGAAAGGTTTTACCACCTCGCTCTACGATGGTGGGAACTACGCCTATGGCTCTGCCGCCATGCGCCTTGACTGCCTTGCCGATGGTGTTCATCAGGCCGATGTTGCAGCCGCCGAAAACTAAGTCGTGCCCTTGCTCTGCCATCCACTTGCCCATCTCCTCTGTGAGACGGAAGTAGTCGCTGTCAATATGGGCGTTTGCTGAACAGAATACTGCTATTTTCATTGTTATTATGTTTTTTATGTTTTGCCGAGTGCAGGATATCTTTTGCAAAGATTGCACCAACGAGCGCAATGAAAGCTTGCTTTCAGATTGCCGAGTGCAGCTAATCTTATGCAAAGTTAAATAAAAACTTTGGATTTGATTTCTTTTTCTGACTATTATTTCTTACTTTTGCAAACAATATAACTAATCTACCATTGCACAGATGACTAAAAACAGAATAATAAGATATTTTTTGATGTGGATTTGCTGTTTGTTGAGCCACGTCGCTGAGGCTGTGCCGACCCTTCAGGACGGAGGGGCTTGGGCGAAGCAGGGCGTTACAGAGAGAAGGCTCAACGAGCTCGATGGACTGGCGCACCATCACGCAACGGGTCTTGTACAGGACAAACAGGGAATGATCTGGGTGGCAACATGGAACGGACTGAGCCGATACGACGGCTATCGCTTCGTGTCGTTCAAGCCGAAGGCGGGCGATGGATGCTCGATGGGCGTGAACCGCATCAAGGATATTCGTATTCGCGATCCTTATATATATTGTAATGCGGAAGGCTACTGCTTTGTCTTCGATATCCGCACGGGGCGGTTTGATGACAGCCATCTCTCCTGGAACAAGGCGTTGCGCAAATGGGGCTTCTCCGGTCTGGGAACGAAACGGCTGAAGACAGCCGACGGAGTGGAGTGGGCAGTGGACTCTCTGGGCGTGAGGATGAGCTACCGCAAGCCGTGTTATGCTACGTGGCTGTTGAGGCAACCAGGATGTCAGGTGAGGGCACTCTTCCGCGACCGCGAGGGACGGATATGGGTGTGCTCGCGCGACGATGCCTCTGTGAGAATCTACGACGCCAATCTGAATCTTTTGGGATTTCTTGGAGCCGACGGCCGACTGCATGGCGGAAAGACTCCTTTCCGGTCGGCTGTGTACACGATGTTGCAAGACGAGGACGGCAGCCTATGGTTGGGATGCAAACCTGGTGGACTGTTGCATCTGTCGCCCCGTGCCGACGGCAGCTACGACATCAGCCGAATAGCGCTTGTAATCCGTGGTAGGGAGAAAGAACATCATGTTTACTCAATGCAGAAAGACCGATGGGGCAGATTGTGGGTGTCAACGCTGAACCATGGACTGTTCTGTTTTACCCGTACGGGAAAGAGTTGGAGGTGTCAGCCCATCGTCCTCTCTCATGACGACAAGACTGGCAAGTACTTGGGGGTGCGAATGATATATATCAGCCATCGTGACGAGCTGCTGGCGGGCACAACGCTTGGACTTTTCGCCACGAAGCTTACTGCCGCCAATCCAGCCTCGCTGCGCTTTATCCAGCATGAGCGTGAGGGCGGAAGAGACGGCAGCCTGAGTTGCTCTGCCGTCATGTTTATGGCGGAGGACAGGGCCAACAGACTCTATATCTGCACCGAGGGCAGCGGACTGAACATGGTGAAGCCCGGCATTTCGCTGCTCAGCAAAGATGTGGACTTCAGACACTTCGACAGGCGCGATTTGCCGGAAGACTTCCTCTTGTCGGCTTTCGCGTATGGACAATATATGTGGTTTGTGGGCACCAACGATTTGACGGGCGTGGACGTGGAACATGGACTATCGCTCTATTTCAACCACCGCACATGGACCGATGAGCTGATTTTCTCGGATGCGCAGCCCCTGAGATGGAAAGGCGGCAAATGGCTCATGGGTCTGATGGATGGTCTGGTGCTGATGGATATGGACCGGCTGACGAAGCGCACCAAGGCACCACGCATCGTACTGACAAGGGTGTCGGTGGAAGAAGGCGAGATGATGGAGGCGGTGAGCGCCCACGACACCATCTGCCTCGATGAGACAGAGCGCAATGTGAAGATTGAGTTTGCTGCCATCGATTATGCCAATACCCAGTCGATAAGCTATAGATTCCAGTTGGACGGCGGCGTATGGAATACCTTAGAGAACAGCCACACGGTGACGCTGCTCAACCTTTCGCCCGGTACGCACACGTTGCGGGTGGAGTCGAAACTGCCCACAGGACAATGGGCGGGCAACGTGAAAGTGGTGACAATCTTCGTGAAACCAACCATCTGGCAGACTACTACCGCCAAGGTGCTGTATGTGCTGCTGGCGCTGTTGTTTATCTATACTGTGGTGTACGTGACGAGGACTATTCGCTCCTCCCACCGCAAGCAGAGGGAACTGTTGGGGCAGTATCTCGACCTGATGGAGAAATACGACAAGGAGAAACACCTCGTCGTGGCTGTCAAGGCTGCTGAGAAAAAGACAACAGCAGAAAAGACAACCATTGAAACGGCAACTGCGGAGACAATGGCTGAGGAAACGGTTGTTGCCAACGGCCAACAGCCCTTGCAAGCCGACAGCCGCAGCGTAGGCGAGGAGAGCCTGAGCGAGGAAGACCAGCGCTTCATGCAATGCGTGGTGGAGTTTGTGGAACAGCACATCGACAATTCCGACCTCAGTGTGACCGATCTGGCAGCCAAGCTGAACGTCAGCAAGTCGGGACTGAACCGCAAACTGAAGAGCCTGTTGGGTGTGGCGCCCAAGGAGTTTATCAACAAGGCACGCATGAACCGTGCCGTGGCGCTGTTGCATCACAGCGACCTTCCTGTGAAGGAAATCGCCTATCGCTGCGGTTTCTGCGATCAGAACTACTTCGGTAAGTGTTTCAGGGCGGCAATGGGCGTCAGTCCGTCTGAATATAGGCAGAAAAACGGGCTTTGAAACGTTTTTACCGAATATTTGGGACGTTTTTACCACTCATGTCGGGGTTTTTGGGCTACTTTTGCCCTCGACATTCTACTTCAAATATTTAAAAACTAATAGCAAAACCTATGAGAAAAGTAGCGAATTTTATGATGAAGAAGTATTCGGTTTTATTACTGATGCTTCTATTCCCGTTAGCTGCGTTGGCACAAAGCGTCACCGTTAGCGGGCAAGTGACTGACGAGGCTGGTGAACCTATCATTGGCGCAAGTGTGAGGATTCCTGGCACATCGGTGGGAGTGGTGACCGATATGGACGGCAATTACTCTATCTCTGTTCCGAAAGGAAAACAACTCGAAATCACTTATGTGGGTTATAAGAAGGAAGTGATCATTGCCAAGGAAGGCAAGATGACTGTCCAGTTGAAGGAAGATTCCAACATGCTTAACGAAGTGGTGGCTATCGGATACGGAACCGTAAAGCGCAAGGACGTGACAGGTTCGGTTTCTTCGGTAGGCAACACAGAACTCGTGTCGGTGCCTGTGGCTTCGCCTGTTGAGGCCATGCAGGGTAAGCTGGCTGGTGTGCGCGTCACCATGCCTGAGGGCAACCCCGACGCCGAGGTCATCATCCGCGTGCGTGGTGGTGGTTCTATCACCCGCGACAACACACCTCTTTATATAGTAGACGGTTTCCCCGTCAGCAGCATCTCCGACATTCCTACCAGCGACATCGAGAGCATCGACGTGCTGAAGGACGCTTCCTCTACCGCCATCTATGGTAGCCGTGGTTCCAACGGTATCGTGCTTGTAACCACCAAGAGTGGTAAGGCTGGTAAGGTGACTGTGAACTACAATGCCTATGTGGGCTTCAAGAAGGCTGAGGACAAGGTAGACGTGCTGGGAGTGGAAGACTATCTGAAGTGGCAGTACGAATTGTCGAGCCTCTCTACTGGTGCCAATGCCGGTAAGTACCAGCAGGTACTCGGCGGATGGGACAACATACCCAACATTATGAACTCGATGAAGACTACCGACTGGCAGGATGAGGTGTACGGACGCACCGGCAACGTGTTCAGCCATAATGTCAACATCTCGGGAGGTTCGGAGAAGTTGCGCTTCACAGCAGGATACAACTACATGAAAGAGAAAGCCATCCTGCTCACCTCTGACTTCTATCGCAGCAACCTGAACTTCAAACTCAACTATGAGCCCAACAAGAAGACCAAGCTCGAGTTCTCTACCCGTTACTCACGCACCAAGGTGAATGGCGATGGACAGAGCGACGCTACCGGCGACCAGAACTCTGTGCCTTCAGGCTCTTTCGGTCGTATCCGCCATGCTGTGGTACAGTCGCCTCTGACAGGCTCAGGAAGCCTTCTCTTCGATGAGAGCAACATCGACGACGGACTGGAAGACCCAATCACAGCCCTCAACGACAACTATAAGAAACGTGTTCGTGAGAACTTCAACATGAACGGAGCTTTCACATGGAAGATATTGCCCGAGCTTACTTTCCGCACAGACGTAGGTCTCGACATCTACAACAACGACTTCCGTTACTTCTCCGGCTCTACTACCTATGAGTCGCAGAACAACACCCTGGCAGAATACAAGAACATGCCGCTTACTACACGTACCCAGGTGAACCGCCGCACCGTGCGCAACTCCAACACTCTGCAGTACGACTTCTCAAAGATTCTGCCCAAGGCTCACAGCCTGAACCTCATGGTGGGACAGGAGAGCATCGTAAGCCGCGAGACACTGGCAACGACACGCATAGAGGGATTCCCTTCATTCTACGATGCCGACATGGCTTTCCACCTCTCTGCACAGGGCACTCCTACACGTGCCAACGAGTTCTACTATCCCGACGACAAGATGGTGTCGTTCTTCGGACGTGCCAACTACAGTTTCTTGGACCGCTATCTGCTTACCGCCACTCTGCGTGCCGATGGTTCAAGCAAGTTCTCTAAGGACAACCGCTGGGGCTACTTCCCATCAGTGGCAGCCGGATGGCGCATTATCGAGGAGCCTTGGATGAAGTCGACACAAGACTGGCTGAGCAACCTGAAGTTGCGCTTGAGCTACGGTGTATCGGGTAATAACAACATTCCTTCTGGACAGACCAGCCGCACCTATTCTATCAAGGAGAGCTCTTGGCTGCACCTGCAGAACTCATGGCTCACCACGGGTAACGCAATGAGCAACCCCGACCTGAAGTGGGAAACCACACATTCGCTCAACCTGGGTATTGACTTCGGTTTTTTCAACAACAAGCTCAACGGTTCGTTTGAGGTGTACAAGAACAACGTGAAAGACCTGCTCATGGAGATGCAGATCACAGGTAGCGGCTACAACACACAGTACCAGAACGTGGGCGAGACCAAGAACTCTGGTTTCGAGTTGACATTGAACTACGATGCCATCAACACCAAGAACTACGGTCTGAACTTCTCGTTCACACTCGGTCATAACACCAATGAGGTAGTGAGCCTCGGAAGCATGGACTCATACAGTAAGCCTTCTTACTGGGCAAGTACAGAAATTGGCTCCGACTACTTAGTGAAGCCAGGAAAGCCTGTAGGAACCATCGTCGGCTACAAGCTGGCAGGAACAGGACGCTACGAGGTGGACGACTTCGAGGGCTACGATGCTGCTGCAGGACAGTGGAAGTTGAAGGAAGGTGTGGCTGATGCCAGCGGTATTGTGGGCACAGTACGTCCTGGTACCATGAAACTCCTCGACAAGGACGGTTCAGGAACCATCAACGATGACGACAAGTTCGAGATCGGCGACGCCAACGCATGGGCTATAGGTGGATTCTCTATCGGTGCACGTGCTTACGGATTCGACTTCAACGCCGACTTCTCTTACAGCATCGGCAACGATGTTTACAATGCTGACAAGATAGACCAGACCTCTACACGTGGCGGTATCTGGCGCAACCTCAACACCACGATGGCAAGTGGCAAGCGCTGGACCAACGTAGACGAGAACGGCAACTTCATCAACGATGCAGCCAAGCTCGCCGAGATGAACAAGAACACCACTATGTGGTCGCCTTACACAACAAAGGCTGTGCTCACCGACTGGGCTATCGAGGACGGATCATTCCTCCGCCTCTCTACACTTACCTTGGGTTACACACTGCCTAAGACATGGATGCAGAAAATCTATGTTCAGAACCTGCGTCTATACTTTACCGCTTCAAATCTTTTCTGTATCACCGGTTACAGTGGTATGGATCCAGAGGTGGACTGCTGCCGCAACGTGCTGGTTTGTCCAGGCGTAGACTACTCGGCTTATCCAAGAAGCCGCCAGTTCATCTTCGGTCTTAATCTTACATTCTAAAAAAACACTTAAAGGAAACATCGTTATGAAAATAAAATATGTATTTACAGCCCTGTTGGCTGGCGCTACACTCATGTCGTGCAACGACTATTTAGACGTAGAAAGCGAGTCACAATACAACGACAAGGTGGTGTTCTCTAACACCCCGCTTGCCGAGAATACGGTCATCAGCATCTATAGCTGGTTTGCCGCCACCAATTCTCACCGTGCGCGCTACATGCCTTACTATGGTATGAATACCGATGCCGAGTGCTACTTCGACATGGCGCAGCCTTCGTCGGACAACAAGACCTCGCTCTGCACTTACAGCGCCTTCTCTGCCAACAACTGGATGGCTTCTGGAAAAGACCCTAACGCCTTTACAGGCTTCTTCAACGGCATTGAGGCAGCCAACTGCTGCATCGAGGGAATACGTGCCTATGGCAATCCTGAGAGCAATGCCGACATGGCTTATCTCTTAGGCGAGTCGCTCACCCTGCGTGCACAGTACTACTATGACCTCATTCGTGCCTGGGGTGATGTGCCTGCCCGATTCACATCGGTGAAGCAGAGCACCATCTACCTTCCCAAGTCAGACCGCGACGTCATCTACAAGCAGATTATTGCCGACCTGAAAGAGGCTGCAGGCTATCTGCCATGGCCAGGAAAGGCTGAGCGCACCAAGACGACAGAGCGAGTGAACAAGGCTTTTGCCTTGGGTCTGCGTGCACGCCTCATCCTCATGGCCGAGGGTTACAGCCAGCGTCCTACATCGCTCGACAATCCTACTACTTATGAGGTGCGCCGCAGCAACGATCCTGAGCTTACCAGCACAGCCCTGCTGCAGGAGGCTTACGACGACCTGAAACTCGTCATCAGAGAGAGTGGACTCGCACTCGACGCCACTTACGAGCAGTTCTGGAACGACCTCGCTACTGATGTCATCACCATCGAAGGCTCACACAAAGAGTCTATCTTCGAGATTCCATTCAACGACGGACGTGGACGATTCTTCTATCACTTTGGTGTTTACCACAAGTCGAAGAGCCCACACTTGACCAAGACCAACTATGGCGGACAGAACATTCCAGCTCCTACACTCTACTATGAGTACGACAATGCTGACCAGCGCCGCGACGTGAACTGTGTGCCTTACAAGTACGACAACGGTTACACAATGGCCAAGTTGGGTGACAACGATGCCTCTGCTCCAAGTTTCAACTTCGGCAAGTACGACTATGAACGTATGACCCGTACGGTGACTTCCAACGACGACGGTGTGAACCTGCCCGTGCTCCGCTACGCCGACATCCTGTTGATGGCAGCTGAGTTGGCCAACGAGTTGGAAGGTCCTGATGCAGCCAAGCCTTACCTCAAGGAGGTTCGCAACCGCGCCTTTGCCGTAGCCGACCGCCCTGCAAACGTAGAGGCTTATGTCAACGCCATCAGCTCGAAGGCCGACATGCTGAAGGCCATCCAGAAGGAGCGCCTTCTCGAATTCCCTGGCGAGATGCTGCGCAAGCAGGACCTCATTCGCTGGAACTTGCTCGGAACAGCCGTAAGACAGACCGTGACCGACATGAGAGCGCTGCGCGACCGCACAGGCAAGTATGCTGACGTGCCTACAGTGGTTTACACACGTACCAATGCTGCTGGCAAGTTGGAGTACTATGGCTTGGCTAAGGGTGAGACAGCAGCTCCTGCTGGCGAAGGCTGGACACAACTCGACTACGACTTCGTGTCTGCCACAGTGAAGGACAACATGCTGGCCAACTATTTTGCCAACGATCCAGACTCCCGTCAGTACTGGCCTATATTCGACTCAGACATCAACGCGTCGAACAACGCATTGATCAACAACTACGGATATTAAAATAACTGAACTTTTGCATGTGGGGAAGTTAAAGGGAAGTTAGTGAAGTTAGAGGGAAGTTAAGGGACAAATGTCCTAAGTTTAAACTATAAGACTATTATTTCTTAACTTTCCGAACGACCGACGGGAGTGATAACAGCTTTAGCTTCTATCAATTTCCTCGCTTGCGAAACTTGAATTCAAATAATGAATTAACGGTAGGTTTTTAGTTATATATTAAAACAACATGCAGGCCTCTCTGCCTCGTGAGAAGTGGAGAGGCTTTTTTCTTAAAATCTACTTTCGCAGGAATTGTTCCAGGGACAACAATTTGTTCCAACAGCAATATTCCCAACATTTTTCAAACCACTTAAAAACCGGGAAGCCTCATGAAGAAAGCAGTCTTTACTCTTATTTGCAGTCTTGTCTTTGCAGCAGGGGTTATGGCGCAGGATGCTCCGCTCGATGTCTCGAAGCGGGTGGCTGATTATCTGCTGAGCCATCACAACCACAACGTGTCAAAAGCACAGGACGGACACACTCACATCGACAGCTATTATCAGGAATGGAGATACGTGAATGGTGTGCTCGGAGTGGCAATGCTCAATCTTGCCGATGCGGCAGGTGAAAAGAAGTATGAGCAGTTTGTCAAAGAGAATTTTGACTTTTATTTCGAACCAAAAATACAGCGACAACTCAAGAAAGAATACGAATCGGGCGTGCGCGACAATGCGTGGCGCAGATTCTTCTCCATGTCGAGCCTTGACGACTGCGGAGCTATGGGCTCAGCCCTCTCCGAACTGGCACGACGATACAAAGACCAACATTACGAGAATTATCTCGACAAGATAAGCCATTACATTCTTACTCAGCAGGAGCGTATTCCCGAAACAGGCATTTACTGCCGGGGAAGGGTGGGAGAGCGAACTCTCTGGCTCGACGACCTGTATATGTGTACTTCTTTCCTGGCTCATCAGGGAAGTTGCAAGGGTGCATCGTCCGACTTGTTGCAGAGAGCGGCAGAACAGGTATTGCTCTTCGACAGTCTGCTCTTCGACAACGACAAGCATCTCTATTGGCATTGTTTCTATTATGACACGACCCATGCTCACGGCACCGCCCACTGGGGAAGAGCCAACGGATGGGCGTTTCTGGCACAGGCTCTCGTGCTCGACAGATTGCCCGAAGAGCATCCTCTGCGAGACAGATTGCTGCAGCTGTTCCGAAAAAGAGTGGAAAACATCATCGCCTACCAGGACGCACAGGGCATGTGGCACCAGTTGCTCGACAAGCCTGACTCTTATCCCGAAACTTCCTGCACAGCCATGTTTGTCGCAGCCATTGCGCATGGTGTGAACAAGGGCTGGCTCGACAGCTCGTTCGCCTCTGTGGCGCTGCAGGGATGGAAGGCTGTCTGCAGTCAGATAACCCCTGAAGGACAGGTGAAGAATGTGTGCATGGGAACAGGCATCAGCCGCGACTTGCCTTTCTATTACAACCGACCGGCTCCGCTCAACGATGCCCACGGACTGGGAGCCGTGGTGCAGGCAGGAATAGAAATCAATAACGTAACAACAAAAACAACAGAATAGATATGAAAAACTTAAAGCTAAAACTTACATTCCTGTCGCTGTGCGCCTTTGCTACAGCGGCTCATGCACAGCAAGTGAAAGGAAACAGCGTACTCTACACATCGTCACAAGGCAATATGCGCATCGAGATGTGTTCGGAAAGCATGTTCCGTGTAACCAAGGTGCCTGCACAGCAGATGCCTGATAATGAGAAGTGGATGGTGGTCAACTACAACTTCCCACAGGTGGATTTCAGCGTGGACGGCAAACAGATAAAGACCAGTAAGCTGCAGGTAAGCATTCAGGAAGCTCCCTGGCGCATACAGGTGGCTGATGCTTCGGGTAAGGTGCTCTACGAGGAGTTGACATCGGGCTGCAAGGACAGCATATATAATGAGGTGAAGATGAATCCCGACGAGCACTTCTTCGGCTTCGGTGAGCGCATGGACCGCATCGACCAGCGTGGACAGCGTGTTCACCTCAATGTGGAACTGGGACGGGGCTCAAAGCCTGCGGTAGGCGGCAAGGACATTCTGAGAGCCAACTACTGTCCTGTGCCTTTGATGCTCAGCAACAAGGGCTACGCCGTGTTCTTCCATACTGCTGTGCCCAACGACTGGGACATGGGATGGACCAACAACGACAAGTACAGTTTCTCGGCACCTGGTGGCGACAACGACTATTATTTCATCTATGGCGAACAGTTGGAAACTCTGATTCACAGCTATCAGCAGCTCACGGGCGTGGCGCCTCTTATGCCACGTGCTGCTTACGGTCTGCACATCGGCTCGTACAGCGGTGGAACATGGCATCATGAGAGCAAGGCCAACGATACGTATGTGGTCAATCTCATCGACCGCCTGCGTCAGGAAAAGATTCCGTTCGACATGATGTGGCTCGACTCTACCTGGCGCCTCTTTGCCAAGTTGGGCAACGGAGGCTGTACCTTCGAGTTCCAGGATCAGTTTAAAGACCCAAAGGGCATGATCGACCATGCCTATAAGAATCATGTGGCAATGTTTGGTCTGCACATTCGTTCGCTGGTCGACAACGGCAAGCGCAACAATCTGCTCACCACAGCACAGAAGAAGGGACTCACCATTCAGGACGGTGGAACCAACGCCATCATCAACTTCTTCGACGACAAGGCTGTGGACTGGTGGTGGAAGAATGCAGCCAAGAAAGTGACCGACCTGGGAGCCAAGTTCTTCAAGACTGATGTGGGAAGCGCTCTGAACTACAACAATCCAAACATCGAGCAGAAGGCTGCCCACAACCTCTTCCCTATAGCCTATGCCAAGGCACCTTATGAGAACTTTGCCAAGCTCAACGGACAGCGTGGCTTCGACCACACACGCGAGGGTTATGCAGGTATTCAGCGCTATCCTTTCATCTGGGCTGGCGACTGGGGCTCGGAGTGGCAGTGGTTTGAACCTATCATCCGCGGCGGTATTAATATAGGACTCTCTGGTGTCGGCTATTGGAGCCACTGTATGGGTGGATTCGAGCAGTATTCCGCCTACGACACCGACCTCTATCTGCGCTGGGTGCAGATGGGAATGTTCTCGCCTGTGTCCATCCTCTTCGGTATGGATCATCCTCGTTATCATGCGCCATGGACTTATGGCGAGGAAGCACAGAAAATATTCATCCAGTACGACTCGCTGCGTTATGCGCTCCTGCCTTACATCTACACCAGCGCCTGGGATATGTACAAGACCAGCCGTCCGCTGATGACACCTTTGTTCTACGATCATCTGCAGGATGTCAATACCTATCAGATTTCAGACCAGTATATGTTTGGCCGCGACATGATGGTGTGTCCTGTAACGGTGAAGAATGCACTCTCGCGTCCTGTTTACTTCCCCGGTGGCGACTGGCTCGACTTCTGGACAGGTGAGCGCATCAGCGGACGCCAGTACAAGTCGTTCCTCACACCTATCGAGATCATGCCTATCTTCCTGCGCCGTGGAGCCATCATTCCCCGTCAGGAAGCCATGCAGTACGTGGACGAGTGCCCCAACACCAACATCTCGCTGCTCATCTATCCTTCCGAGCATTCGGTGTATGAAATGTACGAGGACGACGGCAAATCGCTCGATTATCAGAAGGGAGTTTATGCCGTCACCAAGATGGAGAGCCGACTGGCACAGAACGAGTGGATACTCAACATCACGACTCCTAAGGGCGACTACAAGCCTGTTTCGCACTACTACAGCGTAAGCGTTTACCTTGACAAGAAGCCTAAACTCGTTACTGTAGCCGGCAAGTTTGTCGATGGATGGAAGTACGACGAGAAGTTGCGCTTACTTACCTTCGATGCAGGCGAGGGCGATATGGAAGTGGTTGTCAAGATGTAAAATCAAGACTTTTGGGGTTGAATACTTTGCCATAAAGCATATGGCTTTAACTTCTCCAACTACTCTAACTTCTTCATTTGCATTTATAAAGATATTACTATGTATAGAAACAGATTCTTCTTATCGGTTGCCGTCGTGCTTGCAGGTACGGTGGCAATGGCTCAGGGCTCTTACAAGGCTCTGAAGTTCAAGACAGCCACCTCGCTCTACAACTACGAGATGCTGCCAGTACACGCTCAGAACTATGAGCGCCAGCAGGCTTTCGAAAAGGCTTGCCAGTCGAAGGAAGCCATGCAGCAATACGTGAGCCAGTTGCGCAGTCGTTTTAGTCAGTTGGCTGGCGAAATGCCACAGCGTGGCAAACTCAATGCCAAGGTAGTGGGCTCGTTGAAGGGCAACGGCTTTATAGTCGAGAAGATTGTCTTTCAGAGTACGCCAGGCCGTTACGTCACAGCCCATCTTTATCTGCCCGAGAAGGTGCAGGGCAAGATTCCTGCCTGTATCGAGATGTGCGGACATGGACTCGACGGAAAGGGCACGGGTTCGGGAAGTGCTGAGCAGTTGGCTGTCAATGGTATTGCTTCCATGGTGGTCGACCCCTTCTCACAGGGTGAGCGCCAGCAAACCATCGATGCGCAGGGCAAGAATCTTACCCGTGGCGTAACTACCGAGCATACACTCATTGCTCCGGGCTTCATCCTCCTTGGCAGCAGCCTTGCCGCACAGGAGTTTTTCGACAACAGCCGCGCCATCGACTATCTGCTCAGTCGTAAGGACATTGATGGCGACAAGATTGGTTGTTATGGCTTCTCGGGAGGCGGCACGCAGTCGTCTTATCTGGCTGCTCTCGACGACAGGGTGAAGGCAAGTTGTGTGGGATTGTTCTTCTCGTCGCGCGAAAGAACCCTGGAGACTCAAGGCCCAAGCGACGGATGTCAGTGGATTCCGGGCGAAGGACGCGAGCACATCGAGATAGCCGACATGGCGATGATGAATGCGCCAAAGCCTTTCCTGATTCTTGACGGACGTTTCGACTTCGTTGACCATTGGGGAGCCTTGCGTGGCTATGAAGAGGCGAATCGTTGCTACAGTCTGCTGGGAGCGCCCGACGCTGCCGAACAGTTTTATTACGACGACGGACACGCCATTCCCAAGCCCAGCCAGGACAAGATGGTAAGCTTCTTCCGCAAGGCTCTCTTGGGCGACGCACAGGGCGAGGTGAAGCCTTATACTTACTGGCGTAGTGACGACATGCGTTGCACCAAGACAGGACAGGTAAACTTGGAATACAAGGATGCGCTCAGCTCCATGCAGGAGTGTGAGGCACAGATGGACAGGCTGTCAGCCCAGCGCCAGGCTTTCTGTTCGCAGTCGGCCGACAAGGTGAAGGATGGCATTTTAAAGCTGTTGGGACTTCCTGGACTGAACGACCATTGGAATGCTATTGAGACTCGCCACGAATCGCAGCGCGACGTGGAGGAATATCGTTATCAGCTCGATTGCGAAGGTCAGTATCCTGTTCCTGTCATCGTCAGGATTCCGTCGGTTGCCAATCAGCAGTCGAAGGTTTGCATCCATCTTGCTGATGCAGGAAAGGCAAGTCTGCTGATAGAGACCGATCGTCGTGATGTATTCTCCGACGGCACGATTCATGTTTACGCCGATCTGCGAGGTTTTGGTGAGACGAGCGACATTTTCGAGTACAACCTTTCCAAGTATTGGAATACTCAGTATCGTTCTGCTGTAACTGCCCTTCATGCAGGCAAACCGCTCATAGGTCAGCGTGTGCAGGATTTGCGCACCATTCTCAATTTCTGTTCGGCTGACGAAAAGTTGAAGGGTCGCCAGATTACAGTCAAGGCTGACGGAATGAACGCAGTCGTAGTGATGCACGCTGCTGTGCTCGACGAGCGATTGGCTGGCGCCACACTCACCCGCACATTGAAGACCTGGCGCAATTACATTCAGCACCCCGTGCAGCACGACATGATGTCGAACGTCATTCCTGGTGTCTTGCGCTGTTACGACATTCCCGATCTTCTTTCGTTGGCAAAGGGAAGGGTCGTTATCCAGGACTAAACGCAGTATCAAGACTCCTGTTATCGACGTAAGGAATTTAGAAGCCATCCTCGCCCGACAAGCGCTCGTGGAATGGTAGCTGAAAAGAGACCAACAGCCTGGGAGAGGAAAGCTGACTGTGGGCTGAAAAGCGTCTCAGTTTCAGTTGTCTCAGTTATTTTTAAGAGGGGTTCCAACTTCCGTTTTTGTTCTTTTTTCTTTACTATATTATTATATAACTATTTAATATATATATAGTTATAATATATATATAATATAATAAAAATTGAAAAAATGAAAACACACAACCCTCTTAAAAATAACTGAGACAACTGAAACTGAGACAGCAGATAACTTGGCTTCTTCTCTAAAAGGCTAATAATCAGTTGTTTACCAAGAAACGAAAAGGTAAATATGAAGTATGACATCTCAAAAAAGACCGCCCAAAGGTGCTAAAACAGGAAAAAATGAACGAAAATAGTGCCATTTTTGCTCTCACAGGCATCAAAATCCATGCACGAACCTATCGTTCCGATGATTTTCCCTGTTCTCGGAGCGCACGTAAGTAGAGCCAAATTCATGTATCCTGACCTCATTTGGAAGGAATTATGAGGCATGAAGGGCAATCCACCATCACACACTTTCCTATTTGAGATGTCGTAACGAAGCTTTGCGATGCAAAAAGGCGTCAAAAATCACTTTCCCTCAGTTGGAGGCAGTAAACTGTCCAACTGGGAATTTTCTTTCAAATATTTTAGTACGCATTTCATTTGTTTTCCAAATTATTTTCTTATCTTTGCATAAGATAAGCTACACTCGGCAATTTGAAAGCAAGCTTTCATTGCGCTCATTTGCATTATCTTTGCATAAGATAAGCTGCATCTCAGCAAAACATTCAAGCAAGCTTGATGTTCTGCATTCGATTTGCATTATCTTTGCAAAACATTCAACACTTAAAAACTCAATAACAATGAAACATTTGGATTTTTCACTCTTCACATTTTTTGCCTTGCTGATATTCTCTCAGCCATCTTTCGCCCAGAAACCGAATGCGAAACAACTGCCTGTGCGAGAGAATTACGAGTGGCAAGGTGAGTTGCCCGTTTACGTCGAACAACTCAAACAGGAACTTACATACCCTATGGCATGGGGTAACAGTCCTATCAAAAACTTTGCAAAATGGAAGAAGGCTGCCCGTCAGAAGATATTTGAATGTATGATGACACCACCTCGCCGAGCCAAGTCGTGGGACATGAAGGTGATAGCCGAAGAACAACGAGATGGTTATCGTGCACAGAAAATCAGCTTCTGTGTCAACGCCTATGCCCGCATCACAGCCTATCTTCTTATACCCGACGGCAAGGGACCTTTCCCTGCCATCAATGCCCTCCATGACCATGGAGCCCACCTCTACATCGGCAAGGAGAAGATGATACATCCCTTTGATGTCGACACCGCCGTTGTCGCCGACGCTGATGCATGGGCAAAGAAGTTGTACGAAGGTCAGTATCTTGGCGACTATCTTGCCCGTCACGGCTATGTAGTCTTCTCTGCCGACGCACCTCTTTGGGGTGAGCGTAGCCGTAAGGAAGGTATCGACCGCAACAAGTATGATATTATCGCCGGCAACATGATGATGCTTGGACGCGATCTTTCTGCCTTTATGACCTACGACGATATGGCTGGAACCGATTTCCTGTCTACTCTCCCTATGGTCGATAAGGACAGGATAGGATGTGTGGGATGTTCTATGGGCGCATACCGTTCCTGGATGCTTGCTGCCCTCTCCGACAAGATCAAGGCGAGTGCCAATATCTGCTGGATGATCACTACCGACGATCAGCTTACCCTGCGTTATGGACGAAAGGAGAACGGAGGGTTTGCCAACTGCATTCCTGCACTCCGTCAGTACCTCGACTATCCTCACATCGCCTCCTTGGCTTGTCCTCATCCTTCTCTCTTTATTAGTGGCACCCTTGACCATCTTTTCCCCGTCCCCGGAGTCAAGAAGGCTTTCGAGCAGATGCATGCTGTATGGAACAGCCAACATGCAGACTCTCTCCTTACCACCGAACTTTGGGACGTGCCTCATTCCTGCGGACTTCGCATACAGCAGAAGATTCTCCAATTCCTTGACCAAAACCTTTGATGAAGGAATGAAAGGGACTTCCTGTAAATGAGCACGCCAAAATCTCTTATAAGCAGTACGCCCTTACATGGCGTTCCAACTGAACAGGTCGAAGTTTTTTCGGATGAAGCGAAGAAGGCTTTCAAATTTCTCAATATTGTAATTTGAAAGCCTTCTTTTTCTTCTTAAACAATTTCGGTTGCAGCCAATATCCCAATTTGGTACACAGAATTCCGATACAGGCTCCCGCCACGACATCGTTCAGATAATGACGGTTGTTGTAGACTCGCAGATAGCCTGTCAGCGCAGCCATGGCGTAGCCCGAATATCCTATCCATGGCGACACGTCCTTATATTCTTGATACAGCATCTCTGCACCCATGAATGCCCTCGCCGTATGACCCGATGGAAATGACCTGCAGTCTCTGCCGTCGGGTCTTTCCTCGTTTACAGCCGCCTTCATGCCGAACGTAATGAGTCCCAATGAAGCGTACGACAGTGCTATGATGCCCAGGCGTTCTTTAGGTTCGTTTTTCCCCTTTACGCCTGCTAACCTCAAGCCCCAGGCCGTCGCCATGGGTGCAAACTGCAATACTTCGTCAGCCCTCAGATGATGCCTTCCCTCAGCCGACAGCCCTTTCTGAACCTCGCGCTTCTGTTGCGCAAACCAACCATGGTTCTGAACATACAGCGCAGCCAGTCCTGTTATGACTACAGGTACCAGTACGTCCTTCGGTCGCAGCACGGGTTTGCAGTCTGCCGTCATCATGGGGGCGGGCAATGGTCTTGTTGCGGCTACAATAGAGTCGGTCTGTACTGTTTCCGTTGTTTCCAACGAGTCCACCGACGCCATGGCAGAATCCTGCGCCCACAGCACAGAGTTGCAACAGCACCAGCAAATAAGTCCCAGCAGAACCCTCCGTCGTAGGCACGAAGGCAAAAGAACTGATAAATCCATCATCATTTTGAATGTATAAAAAGTCTATTTTGTGTGCAAAAGTACGAAAACTTTTTGATTATCAAGAACTTTTTACTAACTTTGCACCCGAATTTAGACAAGTATCAGGCAGCCTGTCGCCTATTAGAGTAGGACAGGACAGCCTTGTCGCAAGCGTTTTCGGAAGGATATTGCACCCTATTAATGGCTGGGAGGGTGAATTCAGCCTTCTGCATTGAATACATTAATAAGGTAAAAAAGATTTGAAAACATTTTTAGAATTAGGCGTCAGCGAGGACATTCGCCGCGCTATTGAGGAGCTTGGATTCGAGAATCCAATGCCCGTACAAGAAGAAGTTATCCCCTATCTCTTAGGCAACAAAAACGATGTCATCGCGTTGGCGCAGACAGGAACTGGTAAGACTGCATCCTATGGCATTCCTGTCATTCAGAAGACCGATGCTCAGAACAAGCAGACACAGGCCATTATCCTGAGTCCTACCCGTGAGCTTTGTCTCCAGATAGCCGATGACCTCAACAGTTTCGCCAAGTACATCGACGGACTCCACATTGCTGCAGTCTATGGCGGAACCGATATAGGCAGTCAGATACGCACCCTCAAGCATGGTGTACAGATCATCGTAGCCACACCTGGTCGTCTTCTCGACCTCATCAATCGTGGCGTGGCTCAGTTGGAGCATGTGAACAATGTTGTATTGGATGAGGCTGACGAGATGCTCAATATGGGTTTCTCCGAGAGCATCAATGCCATCTTCGAGAATGTACCAGCGGATAGAAATACACTTCTCTTCTCTGCTACTATGAGCAAGGAGATAGAGAAAATAGCGCTCCACTACCTCCACGATCATAAGGAGATAGTTGTAGGCTCGCGCAACGAGGGTGCCGAGCACGTCAATCACATCTACTATCTGGTGAACGCCAAGGACAAGTATCTTGCCCTGAAGCGTGTCGTAGACTTTTATCCCCGCATTTTCGCCATTATCTTCTGTCGCACCAAGTTGGAGACACAGGATATTGCCGACAAACTCATCCGCGATGGTTATAATGCAGAGGCTCTTCATGGTGACTTGAGTCAGCAGCAGCGCGACCTCACCATGCAGAAGTTCCGTAATCACAATGTGCAGTTCCTTGTGGCCACCGATGTTGCTGCCCGAGGACTTGATGTCGACGACCTTACTCACGTCATCAACTATGGACTCCCCGACGATATTGCCAGCTACACCCATCGTAGTGGACGAACAGGTCGTGCCGGAAAGAAGGGTACCTCGATCTCTATCATCCACACCCGCGAGAAGTTTAAGGTGAGACAGATTGAGAAACAGATAGGCAAAGATTTTATTGACGGCACCCTTCCTACTCCCGAGGAGATTTGTAAGAAACAGCTCTTCAAGACCATGGACGACATCATGAAGACCGATGTTGACGAGGATCAGATAGAGCCTTATATGGCAGAGATCAACCGCCAGTTCGACTACATCGACAAGGAAGACATCATCAAGAAGATGGTTACCATCACCTTTGGTAAGTTCCTCGACTATTATAAGAACGCTCCTGAGATAGTCAAGCCCGAAACCGGCAAGGGCTCTCGTGGCTCTCGTGGTGAGGGTAGAGGCTCAGAGGGTCGTGGAAAGGTGTCTAACGGTCGCCGCAAGCACGAGGCTGAGGCTGGATACAAGCGTCTCTTCATCAACTTGGGCAAGGCCGACGGCTTCTATCCTGGCGAGATTATGCAGTATCTGAACAAGCATGTGAAGGGTCGCCAGGAGGTAGGACATATCGACTTGCTCTCTAAGTTTGCCTACATCGAGGTTCCCGAGGAGGATGCCAAGCGTGTGATGAAAGCTCTCAACGGTACAGAGTACAAGGGCCGCACCGTTCGTTGCAACGATGCCGACGAAGAGGGTCATGGACGTAGTGCCCGTGGCAGTCGTAGCGAGAGCCGTGAGAGCCGCAAGGGAGGCAAGGGGAAAGGCAGTCGTGCAGAAAGTCGTAGCCGCAAGCCTCGCAGAGAAGAGGAGACGGGCGACTGGCGTCAGTTCTTCCAGCACAACGACAACGTTAAGTTCAAGGGCGAGGAACCCAACTTCGAGGAAGAAGGCTGGGCACGCCGCCGTCCTAAGAAGAAGTAGTTGCCTTAGCGACAGAACTCGCATGTAAAAGTACTGAATTTTAGCCTTTTTCTATATTGGAAAGGGCTAAAATTGCAGTCATAATCCTTCTGTATAAATATTCATTGCCTAATAGGACTTAACTGTGAAAAAATAATTTCCCAGTTGAGAAAAAATTTTTTTTCCAGTTAGGCAGATTCCTTTTCCCAGTTGGGGCGTGTTTTTTTGGTGATTATGGAATAAATATACGGTATAATTATTCTTTTATTTTCTCAATTTTCACAAGTGGTTCAAGCACACCCTGTAGGGGCTAAGAGCTTCTGCCCTTCAGGGCGTGTGGTGCTTACTTGCGAAAGTTCTGTAATCTAATCCGATGTTGTTTCGCCAACTGAGGAAGCAAAAATGCGCCAACTGAGGAAACGAAAATGCGCCAACTGAGGAAGCAAAAATGCGCCAACAGAGGAAATAAAAATGCGCCAACTGAGGAAATTTAAAAATAATATTGTATCTTTGCACCTGTAAATCAGTTTATTTAGGATATGGAATATAAACATAGAATAGCAGACAAACTGCTTGCAAAAAAAATAGAAAGTAAAGGCGCCATCCTTATAGAAGGTCCAAAATGGTGTGGTAAGACAACTACAGCTGAGCAACAAGCTGCCAGTATCTTGTATATGGATAATCCTGCTTCACTGGAAACGAACCTACAGATGGCGGAGATAGACCCTTCTGTACTCCTCGAAGGAAAGGCTCCGCGACTTGTGGATGAGTGGCAATTGGCTCCAAAGCTTTGGGATGCAATCCGATTTGAGGTTGACCATCGCCGTGAAGTGGGGCAATTTATATTAACGGGGTCTGCTGTTCCTGCAGATGAGAAAGATATGCATCATTCTGGCACGGGAAGGTTTAGTTGGCTCACGATGCGCCCAATGAGTTTATATGAATCTGGAGAATCGAATGGAAAGGTGAGTTTGGCTTCTTTGTTTGAAACGCCAAGCAAGATAGTTGCGACTAATCAGTTGAAAATAGAAGACTTAGCCTATTTGATATGTCGTGGAGGGTGGCCTTTTGCTTGTAATTTGCAAGGAGATGCTGCGTTGAGTCAGGCTTTTGACTATGTGGATGCTGTCATTAAAAAAGATGTCGTAAGGGTAGATGGGGTAAATCGCAATACCACCACAATAAGGTTGCTGTTGCGCTCTTACGCTCGTAACCAAGCTTCACAAGCGACAATAGGAACCATAGTGGCTGATATGATGACAAATGATGAAAATGAAATTAGTGTGAAGACAGCAGGAAATTACCTGGAGGCTTTGCGTAAGATTTTTGTCATTGAAGATTCTGTGGCTTGGAATCCTAACTTGCGCTCTAAAACAGCTATTAGAACAGCAAACACTCGTTATTTCATAGATCCATCAATAGGCACTGCGGTGCTTGGACTTGGTCCAAAAGATTTGATTAACGATCTCAATACCATGGGACTCTTCTTTGAGACACTTTGTGTTAGAGACTTGCGAGTATTTGCTGAGGTTTTAGATGGTGAGGTTTATCATTATCGTGATAAGAATGGCTTGGAGTGTGATGCAGTGATACATTTACGGAATGGTAAGTATGGCTTGGTTGAAATCAAGTTAGGAGGTGATAAGCTTATCAACGAAGGTGCGGAGAATCTATTGAATTTAGCTGGTAAAATCAATACAGAGAAGATGAACGACCCTTCTTTTATGATGGTACTTACAGGTACAGGTGATTTCGCTTATCGACGTAAAGATGGTGTTTACGTTGTTCCTATAGGATGCTTGAGAGATTAAATGCCAACAATATAAGCTGTAAAGAATATGGTTTTAAACCAACCATTTAAATAGATAAGCTATGACAGGAAAGATTGGAAGAAAGAAGGTGTTGAAGTTTCGCGACTTCCCAGCACGTTACCATGATGATGTGTTCTTCGTGGAGCGTGGTTATGATGAAGAGTTGAACCTTTCCATCATCAACCATTTTGTGGATATACAAAAGTTATTTGACGGAAAGTCCATACATTTTAATTACTTTCCATTTTTAGGTTCACATATTAATAAGGTTGCCCTGTATAGTTATCCAACGCTGAATCAAGGAGACTTGAGTTTTTCTGTTTCCTCCGATTTGCTGTTGCCTCTATTGGTAGAAGATAAGGATAGAGAGAAGTTCCGTCCAAGCATCTTGCAGTTAGATCATGAGGAAAATGGCGTATATTATGTCAATGCCTATTCCTTGACAATAGAGAGGGATGAGGATTTTATGCCATTGATGCAAGTGGTGTACGATAAGTTGTTGAATTACAAAGTATTGTACAGCTCTATAGGTAAGAGTCCTTACAATCCTTTTGATCCGACACCTCTAACAGCCGACGATACTTTCAGTTATGATATTCGTCAGAAAATGAAAGAGGTCTATAAGCAAGTACAGGACTTGCGCCTTAGTGGTGTAAGCGATTGGGTATTGAAGCAATATCTCTTTCCACCAAAGGAGTTGAGTCGAATGGTTATCACGGAGAACTACGACATCGTTTTGCCCGATTATCACGATATGGTTATCAAGATGGAGCCATTGGTAAAGGCGGTGTATATCCTCTTCTTGCGCCATGAGAAAGGCATTCTCTTCAAGTGCTTGTCTGATTATCGAGAAGAGCTATACAATATTTATGTGGATATTCGTAGAAAATCGAATACTGGCGCACATCTCTCCGACGAGAAGATTCGCCAGAGCATTGAAGCTTTGACGAATCCGCTGTCTAATTCCATCAATGAGAAATGTGCTCGTATTCGCCAAGTTTTCACCCTGCAATTTGATGAAAGTTTAGCCAAGAGTTATGCGATTGATGGTTTGTGGGGAGAGCCTAAGAAAATAGCACTCGATAGAAAACTGGTGGAGTGGAAGTGATGTTTCTTATACGTGTTTCCTATTCAATAGGTAAACTCCGATGGCAACCCAAACACTCGGACCGAGGTTAGGGTTGCCTTTTTTCTTCAAGTTCTTCTGGTGTTTTCTTTTCTGAACATAATACGACAATGAGACCAATAATCACATTGATAAGTGAAATACCAAAGGCCCATCCGAAACCAATCTTTCTGTTTCTTCCGAGGCAACCTACGCCGTATGCCAATGCAACAGCAATTACTATAAAAAAGAGTCTGTCCATATTTTACTTTATTTGTTTATTTTTGAATTTTGTCGCAAATATAGTGAAAGGTTTGGGTTGGGACAAGTGTGTTTGCTCCACAAGCCTTGTGGAGGTATGATTTTTCCTAATAATGACATCTGTTTACAGGAAAAGAACTAACTTTGCTATCTCATAAGTATTATTTTTTTAATGTTATAGCTATGATAATTCCTTTTATATCAGTATTGGCAGGCATCAGTTTGATGTACTACATTCGTCAGAGAAAGGCAGAGAAAGAGATGGATGAGATAGTAAGTTCCCTTCCTTCTGTTAATAAAGAACATTCATCATTGGGCGCAAGGGACTTGTGCTTGGATTTGCTTCGACAGTTGAATTGCGAGGTGGAGCTGGAGGGTGATGATATATACTTCACCTATCAGAATGAACATTTTATGATGGAGGCTTCGAATGAGTGCCATTTTATTGTAGTCTGGGATCTTTGTTGGTACAAGATAAGTTTGGAAAATCAAGAGGAGGTTGAACTGGTGAAAGAAGCTGTCAATCGTGTAAACAGTATAAACTGTAATATAGTCCTCTATTATGAGGATAGGGAGGCTAATACTTTGAATGTAGTATCTAAGTCTTATCATTTGTTAATATCAGATATTCCAAATCCCAAGGCTTATTTGTCTGCAATCTTTTCAAATTTCTTTGAGACAAAACAATGCTTTAGGAAAGAATTGGATTGTGACTAAGTGACGGTAAAAAGCCACATCATTTATGAACTTCAAAATCAAACCAGTTTCCTCTAAGGGGGAAGTGCTCTATAGGGAATATTCCTGCTCAGAAACGGCATTTGAAAATTGGGGACAAAAGAATTTTGATTTGAGATAATAATGAAGGCGTAAAATAGTAATTGATATCAAATAAGGCGAAAAGTTGAGTGAAGCTTTTGGCGTTTTAATTATCTTTTGTAACTTTGAGGGCGAAAATAACTGACAAGGTAAGCCTATGCAATATCCATTAATATCAGAATATGTAAGAGCCATACAAGATGCAAGTAGCAATCTTGATAAATTGGCTCATTTGGTACCAGTGCTCGATGATCATGGTGAGCCATATCGTAGCAGTGGTGCCTTTGCTGTTGTGTTCAAAATGAAAGATGAACAGACAGGGAAATGCTATGCCTTAAAGTGCTTCACAGAGGAGCAAGAAGGTAGAGCCGAGGCTTATCGCCAGATTGCCGATGAGTTGGAGTTCGTGGATTCCTCCTATATTACTTCCGTGAAGTACTTAGACAAAGAAATCTTCGTAGATAGCAGTTGTGAGGAAGACGAGTTTCCAGTTCTTCTGATGGATTGGATTGATGGTGAAACGATGGAAAGTTACATTGCAGAAAACTATCAAGATAATTATACTATGGCTATGCTTTGCTATCGCTTTTGCAAAATGGCAGCGTGGCTTCGCTCTCAACCATTTGCTCATGGGGATATAAAGCCAGATAATATTATGGTTCGCCCTGATGGTAGTTTAACATTGGTGGATTATGATGGAATGTTTGTTCCTGCGATGAAAGGTCAGAAATCTCCTACAATTGGTACTAAGGACTTTTCTCATCCTATGCGTACAGTTAATGATTTTGATGAAACCATTGATGACTTTGCTTTGGCAAGCATCGCCTTGTCATTAAAAGCTATATCCATGAATTCCAAATTATTAGATACCTATGGTGCATCAGACAGGCTTCTCTTCTTAGAAAACGATTATCATAACCCTTCAAATAGCAAGGCTATATCTGCCTTGCAGGAATTGATGTGTGATAAGAATTTCTGTACACTTTACTCTCTTTTCATGCTCGCATTGGCAAGAAAGGAGCTTTCTGCATGTTCTTGTAGATTGTTTATTGGTGAAAAACCTATCCTGTCTCAAACTATTGAAGACTTATCTACAGAAATAACTGAAGATGAGTTGAAAGAAGCTTTTATAGATGAATGGGGAGTGAAATATAGCAAAGATGTAAGAAAATTATTGAAAGCTCCCAAAGAACTAAGAAGGGACTATTCTGTCAAAGAGGGTACAAGGATAATATGTAATCATGCTTTTTCGGATTGTAGCTCTCTGTACGATATAGCTATTCCTGATAGTGTGACTGATATTGGAAATTTTGCATTTTCTGGTTGTAGCTCTCAGGCAAATATAGTCATTCCTAAAAGCGTAATTTGCTTAAACGGAAATCCGTTTTCAGACTGGGAAGGTAAGTTAGAATGTTTATCACCCACCTTCATTTATGAGGATGATGTTTTATTCAATAAGGATAAAAGTGAAATTGTTTCTTTCAGAAATCAAAAAATAGAATCATATATCATCCCAGATAGTGTGACTAAAATTGGAGATTATGCATTTTTTCGTTGTAGCTCTCTGTCCGATATAGTCATTCCTGATAGTGTGACTGATATTGGAAAATGTGCATTTGAGAGTTGTAGCTATCTGTCCAGCGTAGTCATTCCTGATAGTGTGACTGATATTGGAGATTATGCATTTGCTGGATGTAACTCTCTGTCCAACATAGTCATTCCTGATAGTGTGACTGATATTGGAAAAGGTGCATTTTCGGATTGTAGCTCTCTGTCCGACATAGTCATTCCTGATAGTGTGACAGATATTGGAGAATGTGCATTTTCGGATTGTAGCTCTCTGTCCAAAATAGTCATTCCTAATAGTGTGACTGATATTGGAGATTTTGCTTTTTCGTATTGTAGCTCTCTGAACAATATAGTCATTCCTAATAGTGTGACTAATATTGGAAAAGGTGCATTTTCGGGTTGTATCTCTCTGACCTATATAGTCATTCCTGATAGTGTGACTGATATTGGAGAATGTGCATTTCCTTTCTATAGTTTGTCATACGATTTTAGGCAAGAGTTAATCTCTCGATTTGGAGAGAAAATAATTGGTTTATGATACTTATAGATTCTAAGCGAAAGAAGAGGGAGAATATCTTGAAGAAATATCCCGATGCAATCATTGCAGATGTGACAAGCCATGCGGAAGATGATTTGGTAAAGTTGAGTCCTTTTTATCCGCATGGTGGAATACCTGTGCCTTTTAGTGAAGGTGTAACAGCTACTTGTGTTGAGGCTGTATGGCAGGGGTTGAAAGTCTTTGAATCTGCTGATGTCGATTTGAAGATGTTCAAGAATGATTCAATGAAGAATATAAAACGTACGATTCGAAAGTTTGGCAAGCCACTCGGACATCGCAAAGGTGTGAATGGCACGGAGCTATTGGACTATATAGAAGCGAGAAAACTCATTTATATACCAACCTATAAGTGGGTACTCGAAAATAAGGTGCAAGGTATTATTGCGAAATTACGGGAGGCAAGCAAAACGAAGACGATCGTACTCTTAGACTATAATACGAATTGCGATGTAGATGACACGAAGAAGCCCTTATCTCATGCTTTCTTGATAAAAGCGTATGTAGAAGGTCTCTATCCATACGGTGATAAAAAGTGGAAACCACAGATAATAGAACCAAAGCAACTATCGTTATTCTAACATACATATATTATTGGAGGACAAAAACAATGAACAGAAGAAGTAACTGGGAGGATTTTAAGAATATCCTCGAACAAAATCATATTACCAAGCTCTATCATTTCACTGATCGTGATAACTTGGAGAATATTATCAAAAATGGAGGACTCTATTCTTGGAAGGATTGTGAGGAACGTGGCATCAATATTCCTAAACCAGGAGGTGGAGGACCAGGTTCTCCATCCTGGTCGTTGGATAAGCGTGATAATCTGGAACATTATGTTCGTGTCAGCTTTACCATGAACCATCCAATGATGTATGTGGCAATGAATGAGGATAGAATTTCTAACCCTGTCATTCTGGAGATAGATCCAGAGGTGATTTATGATGAGGATACTAAGTATGCAGACATGAATGCTGTGCGAAATGGTGCTCATGTGGGTGGAAGTCTGGAGGATTTCAAGAAGATTCACTTCCAAACAGTCAAGGCTCGCAATCACTTCGATTTCGATGTGGATGAGCAACCGTTCTATCAAGCAGAGATTTTGGTAAAGAATAGTATTCCTCTGAAGTATATCAAGAACATCGGCAACTTTGGTATTCAAATTCCAAGCCAACCACAGATGTTACAAAGCAAGAATGCATATACGGCTCGTGTTGACCGTGAGCATCCTACTGCATTCATCTTCTTGGTTGACCAAAGTGTTTCTATGCGTAGAATTACGACATTTAATGGCGAGGATATGACTTTATCTGAGGCCGTAGCTCGTATTGTAAATGCCCAAATCAACGAGTTGGTGGAGCGATGTGTGAAGAACAGTGAAACACGCCATTACTTTGATATTGCCATGATAGGTTATGGTACGGAAGCTTATAGTGCTTGGAATGGAAACTTGGAAGGACGAGATTTTGTTACTCCTGAGGAAATTCGAGATAATCCATACCAAAAGAAGATGGTGAAAGAAGAGGTGCGTACCCGTAAGGGTATAACCATCAAAGAAGTAGAGAAGAAACAATGGATGGTAGCTCGCCATGATGGTAGTTGGACACACATGGATAAAGCTTTCAAACGTGCAGAAGGTTTGCTTGAAAATTGGATGAAAGAGCATCATGACAAGGATTGTTATCCTCCTACAATTATCAATATCACTGATGGTGAGTATAATGGAACTTCGCATGATGAAATGCAACAACTTGCCAATCAATTGAAATCAATGTTTACCAATGATGGTAATGTTTTGTTCTTCAATATCCATGTAGTGCCTGGACATGCCGAATCAGTGGTGTTCCCTGCAACAGCAGACGAACTGAATGGTAATGGATATGGCGAAAAACTTTATAATATGTCGAGTCTCTTGCCACTAAATTATAATGAGCAGATTCGTGCTATCTTTGGTGATAAGCAAACAGATATTCGTTATCATGCTATGGGGGTGAATACCGGTATGGAGCGATTGGTCAAGATGATGAAGATTGGTACGTTGTCGAGTATGCTCGTTAATCAAAACCTATAATATATATGAATAGAGGCGTAAGCATAGCAAAATGGAATGACCATGTAGCAAACGAGGATTCCTTCTACTCTTCTGATACCTGCATAGCGGTATCGGATGGGGCAGGAGGCTGTGGCTTGTTTGCTGATGAATGGTCGCAATATCTCATAGAGCAGTTACCAAAGAATAAACCTATCACGTCTTTTACAGAACTTGACGAATGGGTGGATAGCATCTGGGAATCATTTTATAATGAACATGAAGAAAAGGCAAAGCAAGGGGATGGTATCCTTTTGAATAAGTTTTATAATGAAGGTTCGTGTGCAACCATTGTTGCTGCATGGAAAATAGATAGTAGTTCTTGTAAATGGATGGCGTATGGTGATAGTGTAGTGTTCCATTATAATGTCCAAACAGGTATCTTGGAGCATAGTTTTACGAAACTTGCAGATTTTAGTAATTCTCCAAGACTTATCAGTTGCAAAGACCCTTTGGAAGAGGAAGGCTTTCGTTGTGGGGATTTTTCTCTATATGATAGTTCGTTGGTGTTTGTTGCCAGTGATGCCTTGTCACATTATATTATTATGATGTATGAACTCTCAAAGTGTCAAGATTATTGCGAAGAACTTGCGGAGGAATATTTAAAGCAATCAGGCAATTCTCAATTGCTAAAGACGGCAGAAACGTTACGATTTAATTTCAAGAATGACGTTATCTACAAATTACTTCAAGTATCTGACTGCCAATTTGCCTTTGAGGAATATCTCAAAGGATTATATCACCAAGGAGTGATTGATATGGATGACTTTACGATTTGCTGGATTTATAAACAATTATAAGAATGAACAATGAAACAATAGAAAACCGAAATACGTTAGGTATATACACGTCAACAAATCTCAGTAATGAAATGATGGAAGTAGCAGATTCTTGTAGCGCAGCGAACTCTACACTCCAAGTTGGTACAATACCTACTATTAGCTAAATTTGGAAAAATACAAGTCAAAGTTCCAAACTGAACTTCATCCAATTTACACAAAGAAACACATTCCTGTCCAGACTTCCTGGTATCAGTAAGCTTGGCTCTTATGTTGTTGGCTTTATATATTCTTTTCTCTTGCTTGATTTTGGCTTTTTACGATGATAAGTTCCAGACTCACACAGAGAGGAAGGGGGCTCTACCTCACTGCATTATTGATAGATGAGGGTGAAGAGACGTTCGTCGGCGAAATATTCCTGGGCGACTTCCTGTATCTGCTGCGAGGTGATTTCGTCTATCTGCTCGTAGAGATGCTGGATGTTCTTGAGCCAGCCATAATGGAGGTAGCTCTTGCCGAAGTCGAGGGCGAAGTTCTCACGGTTGTCGCAAGCCACTCCTATCTGTCCCTTAATCTGCTTTTTGGCAGCTCTTAGCTGCGAAGGACTGAGAGGACGGTCGATGAAATGCTGCAACTCGCGATGTACGAGGCGGCTGCAACGTTCGATGTCGTGGACGTCGCAGCCGTAATAGATGCTCCAGTAGCCCAGGTCGCTATAGGTGGTCAGGTTGCTCTCTACGGTATAGACGAGGCCGTGATGCTCGCGAAGGGCGAGGTTGAGTTTGGCATTCATGCCAGGACCTCCAAGGATGTTGTTGAGAAGATAGAGAGGCATACGGCGTTCGTCATGGACATTGCAAGCCTGAGTGCCCGTCATGACGTGTGCCTGATGGGTGTGTTTGGGGATGATGATAGTATGTGGCTCCTGCAGAAAGTCGTGATCAGGCAGTTCTGCTGACTGGGGGCGCTGGTTAGCAGAGGCTGCGGACAGTCCCACTTGGGCCTTTTCCAAGAGGCGTACAAGGCGGGAAAAGGAAATGTCACCATAGGCGAAGAAGATAGCATTGTCTGGACGATAATGACGATGGGCGAAGCGCTGAGCATCAGCTTGAGTGAAACTTCGTACGCCCTCTGCTGTTCCGAGGATGCTATGACCTAAAGGATGACCCTTGAAGAGGTGGTTCTCGAATTCATCGTAGATGAGTTCGGAGGGTGTGTCGTTGTAGCTCTCTATCTCGTCGCAAATGACTTCTACCTCCTTGTCAAGCTCTGCCTGGGGATAGGTGGAGTGGAATACGATGTCGGTAAGGAGGTCAACGGCCCGTGCTGTATGGTCGTGAAGGATGGCGGCATAGTAGACGGTAGACTCCTTGGTGGTGTAAGCCTGCAGGTCGCCTCCTACGCTTTCGAGGCTGTTGAGAATGTGCCATGCCCGGCGACGGCTGGTACCTTTGAAGGTGGTGTGCTCGCAGAAATGGGCAAGTCCTTCCTCGCCTGGCAGCTCGTCACGTGAGCCTGCCTGGATCTGATAGCCACAGTAGACGACGGGGCTCGTAGAGGGCAGATGAATGATGCGAAGCCCGTTGGAGAGAGTATGTGTATTGTAATTCATGGCTGCAAAGGTAGTGAAAAATTGCTTAATAATAGCGAATTCGTTTTGCTTTCTTTGGGTTATTCTTTATCTTTGTGCGTAAAAATCAAAATTAATAGTTATGGTAACAGAAATTAAGAACGGGATTTATTACGTGGGTGTAAACGATAGAAACAAGCATCTTTTTGAGGGGCTGTGGCCTCTGCCCAATGGTGTGAGCTATAACTCGTATGTGATTGTAGACGAGAAAGTGACGCTTGTCGACACAGTGGAGGTGGATTTCTTCACTCAGTTTCTGGAGAATATCAAGGAAGTGATTGGTGAGAGGGAGATTGACTATCTGGTCATCAATCACATGGAACCAGACCACAGCGGTTCGATAGCTCTCATCAAGAAGTATTATCCCAACATCAAGATAGTAGGCAACAAGAAGACCTTAGGTATGCTGGAGGGATTCTATGGCGTGACCGATGATGTGGTGGAAGTAAAGAATGGTGAGACGTTGAGCACAGGCAACCATGAGTTGAGTTTCGTGCTTATTCCGATGGTGCACTGGCCAGAGACAATGGTGACATTGGATGCTGCCAACAAGGTGCTCTTCTCGGGCGATGCTTTCGGCTGCTTCGGAGCGCTGAATGGCGGTGTGATAGACGAGGAGATCAACTGTGAGGGATTCTGGTTGGAGATGGTGCGCTACTACTCTAACATTGTGGGCAAGTATGGTGTGCCTGTACAGAATGCGCTGAAGAAGTTGGCAGGTGTGGAATTAGACTTTATCTGTTCGACCCATGGCCCTGTCTGGCACGAGCATATTGCGAAGGTGATGGATATGTACGACAAGATGTCGAAATACGAGACAGAGCCAGGACTGGTGATCTGCTATGGTACGATGTACGGCAACACAGAGCGTATGGCAGAGATTATCGCGCGTGCTGCGAGCCAGGCTGGTGTGAAGAACATCGTAATGTACAACATCTCTAAGACCCACCATAGCTACATCCTGCGTGATGTGTTCCGCTACAGAGGTCTGATAGTAGGTGCTCCTACTTATAATGCAGGCTTGTATCATGAGATGGAGGTTCTTCTCTCTGAGTTGGCCAACAAGGACATCAAAAACCATCTGCTCGGCTGGTATGGTTCGTATTGCTGGGCCAGCAAGGCTGTGGCGAAGATACAGGAGTGGAACGACACACGTTTGCATTTCGAGGCTGTAGGCGAGCCTGTAGATATGAAACAGGCCATTACTCCCGAGGTGAAGGCGCAATGCGAGGCATTGGGCAAGGCCATGGGTGAGCGATTGCTGAAAGGTGAGTAAGTCATCCTGTCGCCTTTTTAGATATTGAGTATAGAATAATCAGGAATGGTTGTTTTGTAAAATAGTAAATCCGTAATCTTGAGTACAACAGATTACGGATTTTTTTTGTGCAGAACTTTCATCGATGGAATTTTGGAGGAAATAATAATTCCTCTAACTTCCACATTTGTGTAAGTTCTATCATATAAGATGTAGAATAGACTCGTTTCCCTCGTTGAAGAGGAGGTCGAGAATACTCATGTTGGGCAGGAAACCCAGCTTGTGTTCATAGACCTGATAGTAGCGGTGCGGAACGAAGTCGGCATCAGGAAGGGGGTGTTTGGGTCGTATTGACTCACGATAGTCGCAGAAGTCCTTCAGTTCGTCGCCCTTCAGATAATGGTCTGTGAGCGAGAGATGGGGACGGATGTCGAGCAACTCAATCATCTTGTGGGTTATCTCCATGTTGAAATCAAAGAGAAACTCGTATTTCTTCTCAAAGAAAGGACGCAAGTCGTCCTGGTAGTAAGGAAAGAATGGACTCTCGCCATAGGCTGAGGCAAGGGCGTTCCAGTGTACATGGCGCCAGTTGGCATGATCGGATATGCGAATGTCTTTGATTGACAGGGAAGTGCCATGTGTAGTAGGTATGGTGAGAGCTTGCGGACCATTGGCTGTGGCAATGATCATGCGGTTGCGGTAGGTCTGCTTGACGAAGTTCTCGTGCTGCTCTATGAGGCACGCCTCGCTGCGCTGTAGTTTCTGATACCACTGCACAGGACCGAAATAGGTGGAAGAAAGAATGGAAAGCATGTTGTTTTCACTTAAATATCAAGTGGGCTTTACCTATCATCTGGTGTTTATGAACGATTTGCGGGCCTCGCTGCGTGCGTACAAGGTAGAAGCGGCAGTCGGGACAGCCACAACGGCGACAGCAAATGGCAGGAATGACGTAGCGCACCGTGTCGAGGGTAATGGTGTCGCCAGGCAGTCGTTCTATGCGGCCAATGAAGTGAGCTTCGGTGACAGAGGCACCACGACGTGCTATCGTATCGGTGAAGACTACGAGGTCGCCACGCTTGAAGCTGTCGCAATATACCCTGTTCACTATCACTCGGGAACCAGACTTAAGGTAGGGCGGAAGCCCGCCTTGTGGAACCGAGAAGATAGTGAGGACGTAGGTATGGACTGCCCATACAAGGAGCAGTGCCAGCACTAACGTGATGAGGTATTTGACGGCTACTTTCACTAAATGGATAGGAGTTACTTGATGTTGTCGACAAATTTGAAGAGGCGATTCCAGCGTATGCCCGAGAAGCCAGGATGGTCAGGGCTGTGGCTCCACCATATAAAGATAGGTTTACCCACAATATGGTCTTCTGGCACGAAACCCCAGTAGCGGGAGTCGGCTGAGTTGTGACGGTTGTCGCCCATCATCCAGTAGTAGTCGAGACGGAATGTGTAGCTCTTGGCTACCTTGCCGTTAATCAGGATGCGGCCTGCATTGTCCACTTTCAGGTCGTTGCCCTCGTAAACCTTGATGCATCGTTCGTAGATGGGCAGGTTGTCGAGGGTCAGGGCGATGGTTTTACCCTTCTGTGGAATCCAGATAGGACCATAGTTGTCGCGTGTCCAGCCTGTATTGGCATTGATAGGGTATAAGTCGCCGTAAGTGGCATCGGTATTGATGCTGATGCTTGCCACGAGGTTCTTGTTGGCCTTGAGAGCCTGGTAAGCCTTGCGGGTAAGCGGAATGACGCCACTCTGGTTGTAGGTGAGCAGGTCTTCGTTGGTGATGCCCAACTCGTCGGCCAGGTCGACGGGGAACTCGCCACGAAGTTTCATCTTATAAGTGTACTGCACGTTGTCGGGCTCCTTGTTGGGACGTCCGTTGAGATAAACGATACGGTTCTTGATCTGGAGGGTCTGTCCGGGCAGTCCGACGCAACGCTTCACGTAGTTCTCGCGACGGTCTGTAGGACGGCTGATGATGTCGCCATACTCGCCGGGCATACTCTCGATGTAGTGGCGTCCTGTGGCGTACACCTGCTCGAAGTAGCGATAACGCTGCAGAGGAGTGAGGTGAGCCACGTCCTTAGCCAGGCCGTTCTGCTCCAGAATCTGTTCTCCGAAAGGATAGACGAGATCGTGATAGTAGTCGCATGCCTGATAGCGCTCTTCGTTGACGAGGGTGTCGCCGGCAGGAAAGTTGAATACCACGATGTCGTTGAGTTTTACATTTCCCAAGCCCTTGACACGGCGATAGTCCCAGTGAGGCCACTCTACGTAGCTTTTCACGTTGACCAGCGGCATGGTGTGCTGGGTAAGGGGCATGGTGAGTGGGGTCTGTGGAATACGTGGACCATAGCTTACCTTGCTTACGAAGAGGTAGTCGCCCGTGAGAAGGCTCTTCTCCAACGACGAAGAAGGGATGACGTAGTTCTGGAAGAAGAAGAGATTGATGAAGTAGACGGCTACAAGGGCAAAGACGAGCGCGTCAACCCAGCTCATGATAAAGCGTACGGGGCCCTCGGAATCTTTCCACCACTGCCAGCGTATCTTTTTGGTGATATAGACATCATAGATAAAGGGCACGACAACAAGGCCGAGCCAACTCTGTACCCAGAGCAGGAAGGCAAGATAGAGGACCAGCACGATAGCGAACTTGGTCCACTGCACCTTCATATTGAGTTTTTGTTTCTGTTTGTCGATCATTAACTTGATAGAATTGGTTGATGGGGAATTAGAACTTAAAGAGGTCGGAAGTAGTGAGCAGGCCACTGTGGGTGGCAGTGAACTCAGCTGCCAGGACTGCACCGAGAGCGAAGCCCTTGCGTGAGTGGGCGCTGTGCTCAATGGTGATCATGTCTGCCTCAGAGTCATACATCACGGCATGGATGCCTGGCACCTCGCCGTCGCGAACGCAGTTGATGACCAAGTCGTCAGAGGTAATGTTCTGGTCGCCCTCGTCCTGATGACCGTCGTTGGTCCAGTAGGTGACACCACGCTTCCAGTCTTTCTTGCGGTCCAGATTGTCAATAATCTCTTCGGCAAGGGTGATGGCTGTTCCGCTTGGGGCATCGAGCTTATGTACATGGTGGGTTTCCTGCATGCAGACATTGTACTGTGGGAACTGATTCATGATTTTGGCCAAGTAGCGGTTGACAGCCTGGAAGATGGCAACACCGATGCTGAAGTTGGAAGCCCAAAAGAGAGTCTGCTTGCCATCGGCACACAATGCCTCGACTTCAGCCTTGTGGTCTTTCATCCATCCTGTGGAGCCGCTCACCACCTTGACATTGTGGGCGAAGGCCTTGAGATAGTTGCCATAGGCAGCTGTAGGGTTGGTAAACTCGATGGCGACATCTGCCGAGCAGAACTCGGGGCTGTCGATATCTTCAGGGTTATTCACGTCAATCTTACATACGATTTCGTGGCCACGCTGCAGGGCAATCTCTTCGATCATGTGACCCATCTTGCCGTAGCCAATCAAAGCTATTTTCATCGTTTATTTCTTGTTTTGTTTCTATCTGTTTTATGCTTTCACGCACGTTCGTGCGCGAACCTTTCGGCAAAAATAATCAAAAATATTGAAAATACGTCCTTAATAGTGACAATTAATAGAAAAATTTGGTTATTTTTGCAGTGATTTAGAGATAAAGCCCTCAAAAAGAGGATTTTTAGGACCAAAATAAGCAACATAAAGATTATGAAATACGTATTTGAGACCAAGATGGAAGTGCGCGACTATGAGTGCGACATAGAGGGAATCGTCAACAATGCCAACTACCTGCACTATATGGAGCACACCCGGCACCTCTTTCTGCAGAAATGTGGACTGAGCTTTGCCGAGATGCACCGCAAGGGAGTGGATGCAGTCGTGGCGAGGATGAATCTGCAATACAAGACACCGTTGCAGTGTGACGATGAGTTCTACTCGAGACTGTGGTTGGAGAAGCAGGGAGTGAGATATGTGTTCCATCAGGACATCTATCGTGCCTCCGACGAACGTCTGTGTCTGAAAGCTACCGTTGAGTTGGTGTGTCTCATACAGGGCAAGTTGGGCAACAGCGAAGACTACGACAGGGCTTTCGAGAAATACTTTGCCTGAGAAACATACCACTGCCCCCTGACTCCTTAACAATAAAAACTTAAAACCGATAACGATATGGAACAGCTACTGCACTATGTTTGGAAACATAAGCTCTTTCCGCTCACCGCTCTCTGCACGACATCGGGAAAGCCGGTAGAGGTGATTGACCCGGGACTGCACAATCGCAATGCAGGCCCCGACTTCTTCAATGCCAAGGTGAAGATAGACGGAACCCTATGGGTGGGAAACGTGGAAATACACGACAAGGCGAGCGATTGGTATGTGCATAGACACGACAAAGACGAGCGGTACGACAATGTGGTTCTGCATGTGTGCGGATGTGTGGACACAGAGGCGAAAAACAGTAAGGGAGAGGCTTTGACGCAGATGGCATTGGATATTCCCGACAAGGTGATGAAGAACTACAGAGAACTGTTGTCGGTAGACCAGTATCCACCTTGCTATCAGATCATCCCCTCACTGACGAGTCTTACCGTGCATGCATGGATGAATGCCCTGCAGACCGAACGCTTAGAGCAGAAAACCAATGCCATAGAGGATCGGGTAAGAAGATGCAATGGTGACTGGGAGAATGCTTATTTCGTGACCCTGGCACGCAACTTCGGCTTTGGTGTCAATGGCGAAGCCTTTGAGGAATGGGCTTTCCATATACCTTTGCAGGCCGTGGGACATCACCGTGACGACATTCTCCAGATAGAGGCCATCTTCATGGGGCAGGCAGGACTGCTGGAACTGAACACCATACCGGAAAGATACCAGAAAGATGCTCTGAACGACGGATACTTTGCCAAACTGAGGAATGAATACAAATACTTGGCTCATAAGTTCAACCTGACCCCGATGGACTACAGGCAGTGGAGATTTCTGCGACTCAGACCGCAAAACTTCCCGCATATCCGAATCTCGCAACTGGCACATCTGTACTATCAGCGCAAGGCAGGACTGAGCCAACTCGTAGAGGCCGCTTCGGTAGAGGATGCCAAGAAAGTGCTTGCCACGGCTGTGACGCCTTATTGGGAAACGCATTACACCTTTGGAAGCACCAGTGTGAGAAACGATAAAAACCTGTCTCCATTCTCGCTCAACCTGTTGTGTATCAACACCGTGGTTCCCATTCTCTTTGCCTATGGCAGACATAGGGGCGAGGAGAAATATTGCGACAGAGCTTTCGACTTTCTGGAACAGTTACGACCCGAGAACAACTACATCATCCGACTCTGGCAACAGTGTGGACTCGTGGTGGATAATGCCGGCGACTCGCAGGCGCTCATCCAGCTCAAGAAGGAATACTGCGACAAGAAGGAATGTCTGCGCTGTCGTTTCGGATACGAATATCTGAAACTCTAAGCATCCTGCTTTGTCGCATCTCTCTCAACTCAACATTCAATTTCCAACAAACCAACGCTCAATACTCAATCTCCGTGGACCAGCAAGAAATACTCAATACTATCACCCTGACACGACTGAACTACTTCAGCCTGGCAGGAATACTCGAACTCTATAGAAGAACGGGTTCGGCGACAACCATATTCGAGAACAAAGACCATATCAGAGACATCCTGCCTGATGCCACGCCTAAACTCGTGGAAACGCTGAAAAACTGTGACGAGGCAAGGCGCAGGGCTGAGGTGGAGTTGGAATATGACCTGAAATATGGCATTACTCCGCTCTGTATGAGCGACGAACGATACCCGCAAAGACTGCGCGACTGCGATGATGCACCGCTGATGCTCTTTTATAAAGGATCGGCAGACCTGAACCAGAAACGGGTCATCAATATCGTGGGAACACGCCATTGTACGATTTATGGCGAAGATGTCATCAGGCGATTTGTTTCAAACTTGAGGCAGCTATGCCCGCAAGTCCTTGTTGTGAGTGGCTTGGCTTATGGCGTCGACATTCATGCCCATCAGCAAGCTCTGAACAATGGATATGAGACAGTGGGTGTGTTGGCTCATGGTCTGGACAACCTTTATCCTTCGAGCCATCGTGCTACGGCTGTGAAAATGTTGAGTCAGGGCGGACTGCTCACGGAGTTTCTTACCCAGACCAATGCTGATAAAATCAACTTCGTAAGGCGCAACCGTATTGTGGCGGGCATGTCGGATGCCTGTATCCTCGTGGAGAGTGCCGCCAAGGGTGGAGGACTGATCACCACCGAAATATCTCAGGCTTACAACCGCGATGTCTTTGCCTTTCCTGGACGCGTAGGCGATGTGTACAGCGAGGGATGCAACAACCTGATACGCAGCAATGGCGCTACACTCATCACATCGGCAGAAGACTTTGTGAAAGACATGAGGTGGCAGGACGATGCCAAACTGATGAAAGCCAAGCGGCAAGGCATAGAGCGGACGCTCTTTCCTGACCTCTCGGCAGAGGAGCAAGCCATTGTCAATGTGTTGGAAAAGAACAACGACCTGCAGATAAACCTCATCAGCATTCAGTCGGGGATAGAGATAGGAAGGCTCACAGCCCATCTCTTCTCTTTAGAGATGAAAGGCATCGTAAAGACCTTGGCAGGAGGAATGTATCATCTGCTGAAATAGTGATTTTTCGAAAAAAAAGTAGTACCTTTGCAGCCGCAAGCAGAGAATGCTCTCTTTAAAGGGTTTTTGAAAGAGATATTTGAAAAAAGTGCTGATCCTTCTGCTGCTGGTAATACTTGAATTCAGGAAATATGAAAATAGGAAATATAGAATTTGGAAACAAACCGCTCTTCCTCGCTCCGATGGAAGACGTGACCGATATAGGCTTCCGTATGCTCTGCAAGCGATACGGAGCGGCTATGGTGTATACGGAGTTTGTATCGGCTGAGGCTCTGGTGCGCTCTATCAAGTCGACTGTCAACAAGCTGACCATCAGCGACGAGGAACGTCCTGTCGGTATTCAGATTTATGGCAGAACGACAGAAGACATGGTGGAGGCTGCCAAGATTGTGGAACAGGCGAAGCCCGATGTGATAGACATCAACTTTGGATGTCCTGTGAAGAAGGTGGCTGGAAAGGGAGCTGGAGCTGGTATGCTGAGAAACATACCGCTGTTGCTCGATATTACGCGTAACGTGGTGAAGGCTGTCAATGTGCCCGTGACGGTGAAAACCCGTCTGGGATGGGACAGTGACAACCTTGTGATTACCGAATTGGCTGAACAGCTGCAGGACTGCGGCATTCAGGCGCTCACCATACACGGAAGAACAAGAAGTCAGATGTATACGGGAGAGGCCGACTGGCGACTGATAGGTGAGGTGAAGAACAATCCACGCATCCATATTCCGATTATCGGCAATGGCGACATCACGACACCCGAAGAAGCTCAACTTGCCTTCGAGCGTTATGGTGTGGATGCTGTCATGGTGGGCAGAGCTACTTTCGGAAGGCCTTGGATCTTCAAGGAGATGCGCGACTACTTAGATAACACAGGGGCTGCTCCCCTCACCGTCGATGAGAAGATTGACATTCTGGAAGAACAGCTGCGCATCAATATCGACCGTATAGATGAGTACAGAGGCATTCTGCATACTCGCCGACACTTGGCTGCATCGCCTATCTTCAAAGGTATTCCCGACTTCAAGCAGACGCGTATCGCCATGCTTAGAGCCAATACCGAGGAAGAATTGAGGAGGATTCTTGCCGAATGTAGAGACAGACTGTCTCAACTCGCTGCTTGCCATCACTAAACATAAAGACGCATATTCAAAAGTTGTGTTTCCCTTGCACAAAAGTTGAGTTTCCCTTGCACAAAAGCTGAGTTGCCCTTTACTAAAAGTCAATGAAGCCTGCTGCCTACCACTTCGCCTAACCTGCATATAGCAAAATAGAGATCAGGCGAAGCTAAATATAACCTATATTTAATTAAATATAAGTTAGGTGAAGCACTTTGCATCAGGCTTCTTGATGTTTCTTGTCCGTTCTGTTGAAATTAGAAAGCCGTTCAAACGACGTTTATATGTCGTTTGAACGGCTTGGTTAGTATTGCCTAATGAAAACACCTAATACGGCAGGAATGCCTTTCGGGTTGCTACTTGGCGTTGATTTCCTTCAAGAGGCGATCGGCGTGTCCCCACTTGTCCATCAAGTAAAGCACGTAGCGGATGTCTACACCGATGCAGCGGGCCAGGCGCTTGTCGAAGTTGATGTCAGAGCTGAGGCTGTCCCAGTTGCCGTCGAAGGCAAGACCTATCAGTTCGCCCTTGCCGTTGAACATAGGGCTGCCAGAGTTACCGCCGGTAATATCGTTGTTGGTGAGGAAGCAGAGCTGCATCTTGCCAGTCTCCTTGTCCTGATACTTGCCGAAGTCTTTCTCTGAGAGCAATTCATGCATGATAGGCTCGGCATAATAGTCGATTACCTTGTCGCCCTGCTTCATTTTCTCAACGATGCTCTCGGCTGTGGTATAGTAGCCTGATGGCTTGCCACCGAGGTCAAAACCGCCTACCTGACCGTAGCTCAATCGCATGGTGAAGTTGGCATCGCTGTAGTGAGGCAGGTCTTCCTCCATGCGGAGCTTGGCAGCACAGAGATACTTCTCCTGCTCGGCGATAGAATCGGATACGGCTCCCATCTTCTCTACGAAGTCGGCATAGATGTCGTTCAGGTCCATTCCGTAGCTTACACCTGGGTCTTTCTCGAATCCCTTCTTGTTGAAGTAGAACTTGGCGCCCTTCTTCATCAGGAGTGACTTCTTCCAGAGATAGTCTACATACTTGGTGTAGTCGCCACCAAACTGAGTGTCGATGGTGGCATAGAACTTGGGCAACCACTTGGTGTCAACGTGCTCCTTATAGTTCTTCAGAAGAGTGGCGAGCACCTCTTTGTCGAGAGCCATGTCCCATTCGTCAGAGTTGTCGTCAAACTCATGATACTGCTTCTTCTTGTTCTTCTCAGGGCCCTTTACCTCCATGTTGCTCTGCAGTTTGAGAGCACGGGTAGAGAACTCTACATTGCTTCTTCTTGTAAACGACTCGGCGAAGTTGGTCCAGGCATATTTCACGTCGGCACTCTGCTTGTAGAGCTGTGCAAGCTTGTCGAAGTCTACCTTGTGGGCCAGGTCGTTGGCTGCCTTGGCTGTGTCCTGCCATGTGCGAAGACGGGCTTCGTACTCGCGCTTTAGGTTGATGATGCCTATAGAGTCGATACATTTGTTCATGCCGAGGGCGTTCTTCCAGTAGTTGGAAGAGCTGGCATACTTGCTGTCGTACTTGATTCGTACAGCCTCGTCGGCACGCATGTGCTTCTGCATCACTTCCTGCTTCACGCCACGAACCTGTGCACGTGGAGCATTCTCTGCATCGCGCATGGTCTGGATGCCATAGCTGGAGAGGTAGCGCTCTGTTGTGCCAGGATAGCCCATGGTCATGGCGTAGTCGCCATCCTTATAGCCTTGCAGCGAAACCTGTGCCCAACGCTTGGGTTTGTAAGGCACGTTGTCCTTGCTGTAGGCTGCAGGACCATTGGTCTTAGGATCGGCATAAATGCGGAATACAGAGAAGTCGCAAGTTTGGCGGGGCCACATCCAGTTGTCTGTATCACCGCCAAACTTACCCATCGACTTAGGCACGGTGAACACTAAGCGAAGGTCGGTGAAGTCGCGGTAGGTAGTGGCGTACCATTTGTTGCCCTCGTAGAAAGGCTTGATGCTGACGTGCAGGGTAGAGTCGTTCTTCTTTACCTCCTGTGTCATCGCATTCTCCAGGCTGTCAGTCAATTCGCTGCGCTTCTTGTTGTCCAGCTTCTCATAGCCCAGGCTCATGAGTTTGTCGGTAACATCTTTCTGGTCGATCATGAAACTTACGAACATGTCCTCGTTGGGCAGTTCTTCCTCGAAGCTCTTGGCAAAGAAGCCGTTGAGCATGTAGTCGTGCTCCACGGTAGAGTGGCTTCTGATAGCCTCGAAACCGCAATGGTGATTGGTGAATACCAGTCCGTCGGGTGAAACGACTACTCCAGAGCAATAGCCGGAGAAGTTGACCACAGCGTTCTTCAAGGCGTCCTCGCCATTGTAGAGCTGGTCGTAAGTCATACTGAAACCTTCACGCTGCATCATCTCGTACACTGCGTTTGGCAAGTTGTAAATTGTCCACATTCCCTCGTCAGCGTGTGCGGTGTTGATTCCGCAGAACGCCATGATAGAGGCGATAAGGACCGTTGCTTTTTTCTTCATTTTATTCTTTGTGTTGTTGTTATACGATTTGCAAAGTTACGATTTTTCTGCGAGATAACATTAAGTAGAACAGAAAAAGCGAAAAATTCCATCAAAGTTTCCTTTTTAGAGTTATTTCTTTCACTTATACTAGAAATATTTGATAAAAGCACAATGTTTTTCACTTATACATGAAAAAGGTTGCAAAAGTAGCGAGTTTTTCTTGTATAAGTGAAAAATTAGTGCTATCTTTGCGACATAAAAAAGAATGATTTATGGAAATTATCAATAGAAAACAATATGTAGATCGAGTATTGGGCTACTTAGGCAAAGGCTTGATTCTTGTCTTGACAGGTCAAAGGCGTGTGGGCAAGAGCTGTATCTTGCAGAGTGTAGCCAAGCAAATCACAGCTAAGGATAATTCTGCCAATGTGATTTATATCAATAAGGAGTATGCTGAGTTCAACAGTCTGAATACAGATGAAGATCTGAACGAATATGTGGCGGCTCATTTGAAGGGTCAGCGGCACAATTATCTTTTCGTAGATGAGGTGCAAGATATCGATGGATTTGAGAATGCTTTGCGCAATTTCCAAGCCAAGGACATGTGTGATATTGTGGTGACAGGCAGCAATGCCAAGATGTTATCAGGCGAGCTTGCTACTTATCTCTCAGGTAGATATGTGGAGATTCATATTCAGAGTCTCAATTATTCGGAATTCCTGCTGTTTCATGGATTGCCTGATACGGATGATACCTTCTTGAAATATCTTACCTGGGGTGGCTTGCCTCAGTTGGCGCATATTGGGCTGGACAATCGCCAAATGCTGACAGACTATTTGGGGGATATCTATAATACGGTTATCATGAAAGATGTCATTAGCCGAGAGAGCATTCGCAACGTGCGGTTCTTGACCGATCTGGTGCGTTTTGTTGGTGATAATATTGGAAAGAATATTTCTGCCAACAGCATCAAGAAATTCATGCTTTCGCAGAATATCACGATCTCTCCAACATTGACATCCAATTATCTTTCCTATCTATGCAATGCCTATATCATAGACCAAGTGAGACGTTTTGATGTTCGTGGCAAGCGAGTGTTTGAAACCAATGAAAAATACTATTTCGAGGATATTGGTCTTCGCAATGTGCTGGTGGGTTCCAATCTGCGAATGGACATCGAGAAATTGCTAGAGAATGTGGTTTACTTGCATTTGCGCAGCCAGGGATACCAAGTAACGGTAGGACAACTCCAGAATGGCGAAGTGGATTTCGTGGCAGAGCGTGGAGGAGACAGGGTTTATGTGCAAGTTACTTATCTGCTGGCTACCCAAGAGACGATGGATAGGGAATTTGGCAATCTCCGACGCATCAAGGATGATTATCCTAAGAAAGTAGTTTGCATGGATGCGCTAGCGGCAGAAGGCAATTATGAAGGGATAGAGTGCGTACATGTAAGGGAGTTCCTAAAGGGGCAATAGCTCTGTTTCTGAGTGATGATTTTATATTATAAAAGTGTGTAATGTTGGTTCTTTCATTACACACCTTTATTATTTTCCTTCCATACTTTAGCCTATGAAATATCCAATAACTCATCGCCCATCAGCAGACTAACACTTGCACAACAGCGGTTGTGCGGCTGCATAACATAGGCATCTCCGGCTTATACCCTTAATTCTTCTGGCAACAAGCAAAGGTTACTCCGAAGACTTTTTACGTAAAACCGATGCAACAATGATAGCACTTACAAGGCACGATGATAGTACTTACAAGCAACAGCAATAGTACTTACTTTGAAAGTGGCTTACTATTACGACGGATTGCAAAGATGGAACAATTTACATCCTTCTGTATGCTTTTCCTTTTATAAACCTCGTTCTCTGAACCTCGGTCAGAGAACACACCTAATGATTCCGGATTTTCAAACCAGCAATCATTCTCCTTAGCCCAGTCTTTTAACCTTGCAATTTGGACTCCCTTGCAAGCCGTTGTTCCCGCAAGCGCTTGAATTGAGCTAAGCACTCCTCCAGCGAAAGCGGATGCTCTCGCCAATAAGCCATTGAAGCCATCTTTTGGGCATTGACCTTCTTGTGATAATCGTTCAGTTGTATCTCCATTCATTTATGTATTATATTGTTAGTATATTACGTTTGCAAAGTTACGACTATTTCCCGAAATGTCCAAGGCTTAGTTTGATTTTCTTCATCACCTGTTTCTTGGCTGAGGTCAAGCCAGGTGAAAGTGGCTCCTGTTCCAGCATGTCTATAGCTGCTTTGAGCTCAGTGAGTAACTCGGGATAATACTTCATTTGCTCATAGGCGAGCTTCATGCAGTAGCAGCGGATGGCATAGGGCTGGGAACAGGCGGTAATCTTGGCGATGCAGAAGTCGATAAAGTCGGAACGGAGAGGTTCTTCTTCGAAAGGCTGACGAAGAAGGAGGGAGAGCATTAGGCGGCGCTTAGTCTCATTCTTCTCTACGAGAACTCGGTCTATCAGGTCGTCATGCTTCTGAAAGAGCCATGGGTTGTTGGCTTCATCGAAATGGCTTAATGCCCAAAGCGCATTAAACGCCACGCGGTCGTTCTCATCGAAGGTGAGCTGGTAAAGTTCTTCCTTTAAACAATTATTCTCGTTGCCTTGCGTCTGAAGGCAAAGAGAATAAATATCGTTGATGCTTAATCTGTTTATGAGTTGATTCCTCATCATTCATAAGATGCTTTACTTTCTAAAGTACTTTCCTACGACCGGCAGACTCTTCAATGGGAAATCCTTCTTCACGAGATAGGCGGCGAAGATGAGGATGAGCACCGTGTTGATGAGGCAGGCGATTCCACTGGAGAAGTATCTGTTAGCCTCGGTCATTCCCACGAAGAGGACGAGGGCGAGAACCACATAGATCATCATCTCCTTCACCGGATAGTTGATAGGATACTTCTTCTGACCCACAAAATAGGAGAGAAGCATGGCTGTTCCATATCCAGCGAAACCAGCCCAAGCACAGGCGATGTAACCATAGATAGGCACGAAGATAACGTTGATGGCTATTAACACCAGGCAGCCGATGCCCGAGAAGTAAGCACCCCAGATGGTCTTGTCGATGAGCTTGTACCAGAAACTGAGGTTGAAATATACTCCCATCATGATCTCTGCTGCCATGACGATAGGCACTACCTTCAGTCCGTCCCAGTAGTCGCGGCCGATGATGTGGCGCAATACATCCAGATAACCTACCACAACCAGGAAGGCGAGCAGGGTGAAGATGACGAAATACTTCATCGCCGAAGCATAAGTCTGTCGGTTGTCCTTGTCCTTCGCCTTGCCGAATACGAATGGCTCGTAAGCATAGCGGAAAGCTTGGGTAATCATAGCCATGATCATCGCAATCTTACTGGCAGCTCCATAGATTCCGAGCTGTGCATGAGCATCGCCCTTCTCATAGATGTAAGGGAAGAGAATCTTGTCGGCTGTCTGGTTCAGAATACCGGCAATACCGAGCACGAGGATAGGCCAACTGTATCCCATCATCTTTCTGACAAGCACTTTGCACTCGCTCCAGGAACATTTCTCTCCCATGAATCCTTCCTTCAGTTCCTTGTAGAAACAGAAGGTGATGGATGCGGTACAAACCAGGTTGATGTAGAAAGCATAACCCACATCGTGACCATCCATGATGACGTAGTAAACCAGGTTGAGTGCAATGTTCAGTCCGATGAAGAGCAACTTGAAGGCAGCAAACTTCAGCGGGCGCTTCTTGTATCTGAGATAAGCGAATGGGATGCACTGGAAAGCATCAATAGCCACCGTTACGAACATCGTCCAGACGTAAGCAGGATGATCGGCGTAGCCCATCGCATCGCTCAAAGGCGTGATGAAGAGGAATACCAGGGCGATGAAGAGTAGGGAAGTGAATCCCACCATGCTCAATACCGTGTGATAAACTTTCTCAGAATTTTCTCCCTCCTTATTGACGAAACGGAAGAAGGTGGTCTCCATTCCGTAGGTCAGGATGACGAGGAGTAACGCCGTATAGGCGTACATGTTGGTGATGACACCATAACCACCACTGGCGGCGCTGATCTTAGCCGTATAGAGTGGTACAAGCAGATAGTTCAGAAATCTGCCGATGATACTGCTCAAACCATAGATGGCGGTATCCTTTGCTAAACTTTTGAGGTTTGCCATATGTTTAAAAGTAAAAGGGTAAAAAGGTAAAAAGGTAAAAGGAAGCTGGATCCTCTGCCTTTTCGCTTTTTACTTTTGTTTATTGATTATTTTTTTGTTTCAATTTATTGATGATATTTACGAGAGTTCCTATGATAGTCTTAATATCATTGGATATTGATTCGTATTGTTCTGTTGTTATATTATTGCTTTCTTGAAGTAAGTCCAGCCAATATAAAGTTTCACTTGCTTCTTTTAGGGAGATGCTAAGTTTGCTTATATAATCTGGTGTACTTTGAGCATAGGTACTTTCTGCAATGTTTGCTCCTATGCTTGTACCACATCTGTATATTTGTTTAGACATAACGAATTCATGTTTCTCTTCTTTGAGGAAAACATAGAGTTTGATGATTCGTATAGCAAATTTCTTACTTAATTCATAAATGACATTATTGCCCATATTCCCTTTTTATTATATGACTATATAATCTAAGTCTTTTTTACCTTTTTACTTTTTTACCTTTAAAAGAATAAATATGCTATAGCTATTGCTGCGATGACTCCTGCCAAATCGGCGAGCAAGCCGCAAGCCACGGCGTGGCGGGTATTCCTGATGCTTACGCTTCCGAAATATACTGCCAAGATATAGAAGGTAGTATCGGTGGAACCCTGGAAGATGCAGCTCAATCTGCCCACAAACGAATCAGGACCATAGTTCTTCATCGCCTCCAGCATCATGCCTCGTGCGCCACTTCCCGACAGCGGTTTCATGATGGCGGTAGGCAGGGCGCCTACGAAATCGGCATTCAAGCCACATTGTTCTACCGACCACGAAATGCCTTGAATCACCATATCCATCGCTCCCGAAGCACGAAACACGCCGATGCCCACGAGAATCGCTACAAGATAAGGGATAATCTTCACCGCCGTAGTAAAACCTTCCTTCGCTCCCTCGATAAATGCATCATAAACATTCACTTTCTTCAAGAAACCCGCCAGAATAAAGCAGAGGATGATGCCTAAGAGAATCATATTTGAAGCCACGGTAGTAACCGTATTCATCGTATCCTTATCCATCTGTCCAAATCCCCAGATGATGATGCCCACGAAGGCGCACATTCCCAGCAGAGTTGCGAGCAATACCGGCTGCAGGATGTTGATGCGCTGCCAGAGCGAGGTGATGATGATGCCGGCAAGTGTAGCCACGAGCGTAGCCATCAGGATAGGGATGAAGACATCCGTAGGCTGGGCTGCTCCATAGGAGGCACGGAAGGCAAGGATGGTGGTAGGGATGATGGTGAGTCCTGAGGTGTTCAGAACCAGGAACATAATCATCGGGTTCGTTGCCGTATCCTTCTTCGTGTTGAGCTCCTGCATCTGCTGCATCGCCTTCAATCCGGTAGGTGTTGCTGCATTATCGAGTCCCAGCATATTCGAAGCGATATTCATGAAGATGCTTCCCATTACCGGATGGTTCTTCGGAATATCGGGGAAGAGTCGGGTGAAGACCGGACTGAGCGCTCTCGCCAACACATTCACTACTCCTGCCTTCTCTCCTATCTTCATGATGCCAAGCCAGAGGGCGAGCACGCCCGTCAGTCCGAGTGAAATCTTGAAGGCATTCTTGGAAGAGTCGAAGGTGGAATCTACAATCTTCTGGAAGATAGTAGTATCTCCCATCATGAGTCCTATGAGTGCGAAGATGAACGCAATCACGAAAAATGCTATCCAAATGTAATTTAAAACCATTTATTTTGTATAATTCTTCAATTTACTATAGCTTCTAATTTTCTACCAGCTTGGTAGAAAGTTAGAGAGCCTGTTTGTTGTTTTTTCAAGCACGGCTGCAAAATTACAACAAAAAACTTGTATAGGGTTCGTTTTATATAGAAAATCCCTCATTGAGGGAGGATTTTGATGAATTTTATCCCTCATTGAGGGATTTTTGCCATTTTTTCTTTGTCCTTTCAAGCATTATTTGTATATTTGTCAGCGATTCTGAAAAGGATCGCGACATAATGGAAAAGGCGCATACTTAGCGCTTTGTTCTTGACTTTCTGAAACTTCGCAAACTTCATGCACTGTCAATGAACATAGCAACGGTAGGTGCTCTCGGGATGTGTTAATTCACATCCCTTTACTGGTATGGCTTATTGCGTCAAGGCGGTAGGTCTTATATCCGTATAGGGAAAAGTGTATACATATCGGCGTGGGCTTCGACGTTGCTCGTTCAACAGTGCAGGGCAATGCGAAGGCCTCAGAGAGTGGGACGAGTGACGGGTAAGTTCCCACGCTTTTTTTATTTTGCCGAAACCGAAATCTTAACCCGCCAAGTCTCGGGAACACCTGGCAAAATGATAATATACCAATGAAACAGAACGATTTTTACTACTTTTGTAAAGCCTAAATCGAGAATTTTCGCTTATGAACCATTATGGACTTGATAGTTTCCAATAGAAGAACTATCTTTGTCCCCGACATTTAATAACTTTAAAAAGTAATTGTAGATATATGGTAAATTCAAAAAAATTATCTCCTGAAGACATTCGCAAAGGGCAGGAAAAAATCAAAGAAGAGATTTATGCAAGGGCTAAAGTGTTGGGGATTTCAACAGATGACCTTTGGCCGTTGCCTGATGGAGTGTTCAATATCGAAGGTTATTGCCAGTCTTCTCCTCGTATCATGTGGATATTGAAACAGCCGTATGATGATATGAAGGAAGGTAAACCCCATGGCGGTGGTTGGGAAGTTTATGGTGCTTTCAATAATGATGATGCTTTCAAGAATACAACTTGGCAACCCATTATCTATAGTCTCTTTGGCATACGTAATCATAAACTTTATGGTGATAGCGATGTGCCATATATTCGTGATGATAAGTCTATGGTTGATTTGTTGAAGGATATTGCTTATATCAATGTCGATAAGATGCCAGGTTGTAAATCTACTTCTGATGAAGAGTTGGCACAGGCTTATGAGCAGTGGAAAGACATTGTTGAAGAACAGATACGTTTGTATGACCCACAAGTGATTTGTTTTGCCAATACAATGTGGCTTTTCAAGAAAGATTGGGGCATAGATGAGAACACTGAGCATGAGGTGGTTCCATTGGGAAATGACAAAAGTATGTTTGTCTATAACAAGGATGGCAGATTGTGCTTGGATACCTTTCATCCTGCTCAAAGAGTGGTGAAAAGGGAAGATTATGTAGATTCCATTATAAAGGTAGTGAACAAGTTTAACGTAAAATAGAGTAGAATCACTTGTTGCATTACTGTTACAACTAAATCATATACTTGCGATCCATTTTATAATGGAGCGAAGGAGATACAGGAGCAGTACATGCGTATGTATCAGTTCGACTATAAGAAGAGTTGTTGCAGCAAAGCAGATTTTGAGTTTAAGCAATTAGACTGATATTTTAATAAGAGGGTGTATCAGGATTTCTGACACACCCTCTTATTTAAGTTTTCATATAGAATCTTTATCCTGCAAGAAATCAAATACGTCCATAAATACGATGCCGTCATCGTTTTGGTATTTCTTGATGAGGTCGCCTGTTATCACATACTTCATAAAACTATCGTCTATACGTAGCAAAGAGGCAAGTTCTTGTTTCGTCTTCTCCTTGTCTGGCAAACTGAGAGCCGACTGGATGTAGCAGCGTTTGTAGCCTTGGTTGCAAACAAAGTCAACTTCAAGCATCCGTCTCACTTTGGTTCCTTTTTCGTCCACGCCGTTGATTTCTACGTTGCCAATGTCCACACTATATCCACGGTAGCGAAGTTCATTATAGATGGCATTTTCCATCAGATGGGTTTTCTCTTGTTGGCGAAAGCCGAGAAGTGCATTGCGAATGCCTAAGTCGGAAAAATAATATTTCAATGGCGTTCCGATATATTTACGACCTTTTACGTCATAGCGATTGCATGGCTCAAGCAAGAACGCATCTGCAAGATATTCGATGTATTTCTTGATGGTTGCAGAGCTTATAGAGACATTCTTTACAGATAGGAAAGTATTGGCAAGTCGTTGTGGATTGGTAAGTCCGCCAATTCCTGATGCGAGAATCTTGAATAAATCGTTGAGTTCTGCATCGTTCTTTATCTTGTTTCTGTTGATGACATCTATCATGTAAGTCTCAGTCAAGAGGCTGTTCAGAAGTCTCACTTTCTCTTCTTCTGTCTTTTGTAGAACAACAGGCGGAAGGCCACCATAAAGCAAATATTCGTTCCAGCCATCCTGTTTGTCGCCATCATATACGGTCATAAATTCAGCAAAGCTGAGTGGTGAAACGGGTATTTGGTATCCTCGTCCACGAAATTCGGTTATTATATCCTTGGATAGGAAGCGTGCATTGCTTCCCGTCACATAAACATCAGCATTGGGAATATGCAATAATCCATTTAGTACGTCTTCAAACTCGTCAAGCATCTGTACCTCATCAAGCAGAATGTAATAAGGTTGGTCGTCAGCAATCTTCTCTTTTACATACTTATAAAACTTGTCGGGATTGCGAAACTCCTTGAAGGCATAGTCATCGAATGCCATTTCTATGATGTGGTCGGGCATGACTCCATCGTCTTCAAGGAAACGCTTGAAGAGACGAAACAGCAGAAAGGATTTTCCGCAACGGCGCATACCGGTAATGATTTTTACCAGTCCATTATGGCGTGAACTAACCAACTCTTGTAGATATTTGTCTCTATTTACAATCATAACAGGAAAGATTTTTGCGGATTTCCGCGTTTTTCTTTTGCAAAAATAATACTTTTGTTGATTCTACGTAGGATTTTTGCGGATTTCCGCAGTTTTCTTTCGCAGAATTAACGGTTACGTCTTGATATTTTAAGTTCGTTAACTTATAATGGGAATAGGGAGAATAACTTTTTTCGGTTATTTATTGATGTTTCGTTCGGTGATTTGTAGAATTCCATATTTTTCTGCTTTTAGTTTGCTCTCCATGTTTACTTCATGTTTTACTCAGGTCTGTAACCGACTGGATATCTTGCTCGAAAAGTGAATCAAAGATTTTATTAAAATAGAATTAGCATAAAACCCTTCACCCTTCATCTATCCCTTGGAATCCCCTGTGTTTATCGGCATTTCACGCGTACAGATGAAGGGTGAAGGGCTTTTGCGTGATCCATTTTTATAATTACTGATGCTATTTTTATAAATACTGATGCAATAAAAGTGCCTACTTATGGCACAATAGTGCCTTTCAAGAAGCAATTGTACGGCAATGGGAAGTAATATGTCCAACTTGGCTTTCTCAAATGGGGAAATGGAGTTAATAAGTTTATTCAACTTTCGCTGGGTTCAGAAGTTATAGAAGTTAAGTTTTTGGTTCAGTCATAAGGCGTATTTTGGCATTCGATATTCAGCAGTAATCTTTTTGCCTCGATGCCTCCTGCGTATCCTGTCAGTGAGCGGTTGGTGCCAATGACGCGATGGCAAGGGATGAGAATGCTGATGCCATTGGCACCGATGGCTTGTGCCACAGCCCTTATACCTTTCATCTTGTTTATCTTTTGTGCAATCTCTTTGTAAGTTCTTGTTTTTCCATACGGAATTTCAAGTAAGGCTTGCCATACTTGTTTTTGGAAGTCGGTACCAACGGGATGTAAGGGAATTTCGAATGTATGGCGCTTGCCTGCGAAATACTCATCAAGTTCTTTCTTTGTTTCTTCCAGGACGGCAGAGGGGGCAATGATGCATTCTGCATTCAGCAGTCGCATGAGCCGGTGCTTGTTGCGTTCGGCACATGGCATTTTGTTCCAATCGCACAGGCATAGACAGTCGTCTGCCGATGCCAAGATGATTTCGCCACAAGGTGAGTTGTAGTATTGGATGAATACTACTTGTTTTCTGCGTAAATCTTTCATGATCATATTTCACATAAAATTTAGGAAGTGAGCAGAACTTCTAACAATTCATTGGCAAGTTTGTTGTCTATCACTTTTATCACATTGTCCTCTTCTGTTGCATAGCCAAGGGCATTTATTGCGCCATACCATACGATGTCTTTGTCTATGATGGTTGTGCACAGTTTTACTTCTGGCAAAATTCTTACAGACAATCCTCTTTGTAGGAGGTGTTCTGTTTCTGGGTTACTTGCTGTCGTGATAATGAGAACTTCGATTCCGATATGAGCCAACTCGTTCAACTGATTGACCAAAACATTATGCTCTATCCTATATAACTTGGGAGAAGAAACAACGATGGAGCGCTTGGCATCTCCAATACTTGAAGAGTAAGGACGGAAAAATGTTCTACCGTTGAATATCTGCTCTTTACAGACAGGTATGCCTATATCTTTTACATTGTCAAACAATGTGGGTGAATGTCGGGAAATGATTTTATATCCAATGGAAGCGTAACCCTTCAGTCGCTTCCTGTACATATTGTCGCAGACAGGTTCATGAATGTCAATGTAATCATAGATGCGCACATCTTTCTTTCCTTCGTTTTCGCGGTGCAGTCGGCCAGCATATTGGGCAATAAGACCTTTCCATGAAATGGGCAGAGCAAGGAAAAGGGTGTCAAGGCGAGGATAGTCAAAACCTTCGCCTACATATTTTCCCGTTGCGACTATCACCAAAGGTTCTTCCCTGGAAATCTCTTGCAAGTGTTGCTGCATCTCCCGTTTTTCTTTCGTGCTTCCAGTCCCAGTCAATGTAATAACATTCTTCACTTTATCCCTCAACTTTTCGGCTAATTTGGTGACATGAGCAGTTCTGTTGGTCAGAATGATTGGCGTTCTTCCGGCTTCAACAGCCTTAAACACATCTTCTACTATGAGCGTATTGCGTATCTCGTCTTCTGAAAGCAACTGATACAATGTCGTTATAGACTGTTTGTCATCAGTAATGGAACGGAATGATGTGAATCGAGGAATTAGATACCTCTCAAATGATTGTTTCGCTATCTGACTTTTAGCATCAGCAGAGAAACGAATGGGGCCACATTGCATGAATATGATAGGTTGATGTCCATCCTTGCGGATAGGAGTTGCCGTCAGGCCATAAACGGTATGTGCCTTTACGCCCTTCAGTACATTCTCAAATGTTATAGAAGACACGTGGTGACATTCATCAACTATTACCATTCCGTAGTTTCCAACAAAAGGCTTTACGCTATCGCCATCAAGACATGACTGGATGAGCGCAATATCAACAATGCCGTGTAGTGAGTTACCTGTAGAGTCGAGACAACCTATCGTAGAGAATTTCTTGCGACGGCCACGCTTCTTCGGCGCTGGTGGTTCTACATAGTCAATACCCAAGAACTCCGTCAAGCGTTCATGCCATTGGGCAAGCAAGGACTTCGAATGAACAAGAATAAGTGTATTCACTTTTTTTCGTGCAATGATAGCGGCCGCTGTAACTGTTTTTCCAAATGCCGTAGTAGCGTGAAGCACGCCATTACTGTGCATTAGCAATGCGTTGATAGCTGCCAGTTGTTCTTCTCGTTCTTTACCTTGAAAAGAAACAGATATCGGCGTACCATGGTTGGTCTCGTCAACAATATTATACTTTACTCCATTCTCATTGAGGAAAGAAAGAATTGCGTCTTCACATCCACGGGGCATGGCGAGATAGTTGTCAGTGATGTTAAAACATGAGATAATGTGAGGTGTGGAATATGTGGAAAGTCGCAGTGCTTGCTTGCTATAAAACTCCGGGTTCTTGAAAGATGCTATTCTTTTAAGGTGATTCAGAACTTTTGCTGAAACAGCCTTTAGCGGAATATAAATCTTATCGGCTTTGGTGATTTCTATTTCGGAATAAAAATCACTCTTGGAAATATCTTGTGTTATAGGAGTAACCCAAGGCTTGCTTTCACTTGAAGTGGTGAGTGCTCCAAGTTCTTCACAGACATGTAGATTTAGTAGCATGTCTACTTCTTTATTCTTCATCTTGTTGATGTTATAAAGGAAAGCCCACTGGTCTTTGTACACCAGGAAATCGTCATCTACGAAAACACTATTCCGTCTTTTGCGAGCCTGTCCCTGCAATGGCAAGGCGACCAAGTTGCCAAAGCCTCCTTCGGGCATTCTGTCTTGGTTTGGGAAAAATCTGTCGTATGAGTTGAAGGACATACGACCATTATGTCGCATAGCCTCTGTAAGGATGGCATTCCCTAATCGTCTTGCCTTGAAAGCAGGTATTGGCTCCTCAAAGAAAATCCATACATGGGCACCGTTACCAGAGCGCGAGCGTTCAATGGCATAAGGAATATTCCATTCTTTGCATACTCCTACAAATGCAAGGACATCGTCTTTATAGCCATGCTTGCAGCTCTTGTCATCGAAATCGGCACAAAGAAAGGCGCAGTTGTTGTCGGGCATTATGGCATACAGTCCGACAACATCACAACAGTTCTCGTCCTTGCCCTCCAAATGACGATAGAGGTATTGGTAAGTGAGTGGTGCAAAATGTCTATTAGGACAATCTGCACATTTGAATTTCTTTTTGTCGCATACGCCTCGCCTCCATTCATTGATACAGACAGGTTGGTAACCGCTCTTGCCTGTTGTTTTGCTGAACCATCTTCGCGCAAACACATCTTCTCTGCCCTTGAACAAGGAATGGAAAAGAGTTACACGCTCCTCTATGGAAAGTTTGACAGATGGGAAGGTGCAGGGTGAATATGCAGCATCCTTCTCTTCTGCATGCTTGGGCTTGTATTCAATGCCGTGCGCATGTAGAAGCAATTTCAACTCTTTGTTTTCTTGATGAAGAGCCTCATTCTGCAGGAGAAGATGGTTGTATTTCTCTTGAATGTCTTCCATAATGAAAGTCTGTTTTGAGGGTTTACACACGGAAACCTCACGGAATTTTTCTGAAATAAAAATTTTCCGCAAGCTTACCAGTGACTGTAATAGACAGATTGTCAGCACAAATACATATTACAGATGTAGACTTGGCTTATACCTCACGGAAAAGTGCTTGTAACCTCACGGAATTTAACTATTTTTCCGTGAGGTGCCATACGGAAGTAACTTCATTTCTTTCAGTCCATATTTTTCCTGCTTTCCTTAATCGTTTAAGCAAATAATCCAATTTATTGTTCTTTTGTTTGTCGTCCAACTGGTCAGGCAGCACGTCCCAAAGCAGACGCACTATTTCTGGCTTCGTCAACGAACCATGATCCTTCAACGAATCAAGCAATAATGCCTCGCATTTCTTGTCGTCCAATCCCTTGTGCTCAACGAGAACAACCTTTATTCGATTGAAATCTTTATCTTCCATAAGACTAATAATTTCTGCAAAGATACAATATCGATGTGAGATATTTGAATAAATAGCAGCAAAAGTAGTGATATTTAACAAAGTGCTTTGCGTAATATTCAATTTTGGTAATAATCAAGTAAAACGTACGGCAAATATCTTTGCGCGGATTTTTATGTAATATTGCCAATTTTCCCGCACAAAGCATCACATACAACTCTTGTTAAGTTTAACAAAAAACAGCGGCCTACGCCGAAGCATAAGTCGCTGTAATAGAAGCGTGGACCAGCCAGGGCTTGAACCTGGGACCTCCAGATTATGAGTCTGTTGCTCTAACCAACTGAGCTACAAGTCCGTGAATTTTGCAATTCGACTGCAAAGGTAATAGCTTTTTGCTAAATAACCAAATATTTTGGGCATTTTTTTCGATTAATCAGAAAAATGCCGTATCTTTGCACCATCATCTTATAGCACTCGAAGTGCTTCATGACAAATGGCAAAAGAAATAAATAGTAATTCAGGTCTTTCCGACGAGCAAGTTGGACAAAGTAGAAAGAGGTGTGGACTCAATGTTCTCACACCTCCTCGTCGTATATCCTTATGGAAACTCTATTTGGATAAGTATCGCGATCCCATTATCCAAATCCTTCTTGTTGCAGCCTTGATCTCTCTGGTCCTGGCCTTCATAGAGCACAACTTTATGGAGACGATAGGCATCTTTGTGGCTGTATTCTTGGCCACAACGGTGGGCTTCTATTTCGAGCGGGATGCTGCCAAGAAGTTTCATATCCTTACAGCCTTGAGCGAGGAACAGCCTGTAAAGGTGCGCCGAAACGGGAGGGTGATAGAGATTCCCCGCCGCGACGTGGTGGTAGACGATATTGTGTTGATAGAGGTGGGCGACGAGGTGCCAGCCGATGGCGTCTTGCTCTCTTGTACCGATTTGCAAATCAACGAGTCATCGCTTACCGGTGAGCCTATGACAGAGAAATCGCTCGAGGGAGGTGGCGACGGAGCTTATGCCCGCAATGTGGTTTTGCGTTCTACCATGGTGATGAATGGACGTGGAGAATTCAGGGTGACGGCAGTAGGCGATGCAACAGAAATAGGCAAGGTGGCGGCCAAGTCGACCGAGCAGACGGCAGTGAAGACTCCTCTTTATGTACAGTTGGACAAGTTGGCTACTGTGATTTCCAAGGTGGGCTCAATAGTTTCGGTAGCCGCTTTTGTACTGTTTCTCGGTCACGACATCCTGACCAATCCTGTATGGGGAGGCAAGGATTATCTTTATATGGCCGACCTTGTGTTGGAGTATTTCATGATGGCCGTCACACTGATAGTGATGGCTGTGCCCGAAGGTTTGCCTATGGCCGTCACACTCTCCTTGGCTCTCAATATGCGAAGAATGCTCAAGTCGAACAATCTTGTGCGCAAGCTTCATGCCTGTGAGACGATGGGAGCAGTCACCGTGATTTGTACCGACAAAACTGGTACGCTGACGCAGAACCAGATGCAGGTGGACACCCTCTTGCTGAAACAGGGAAGCGAACATTTGCTCCACTTGGCGATAGCCGTCAACACCACTGCCGAACTTGACAACGATCGAGGTATAGGCAATCCTACCGAGTCGGCATTGCTGCTATGGCTCAAAGCTAAGGGGCACGACTATGCCGAGTTGCGCAAACAGTGCACCGTGGTGAGCCAGCAACCATTCTCGACCGAGCGAAAGTATATGTCCACCCGTGTTTTTGCAGAAGGCACACAGTATCTCTTTGTGAAGGGAGCTCCCGAGATTGTGCTGGCAAAGTGCGACTTGGACGATAAGGAAAAGCAAAAAGCACAGGAAGAGCTTGCTGACTTCCAGCGCAAGGCGATGCGTACATTAGCCTTTGCCTATCAGAAGGCAGAAGACGATAAGATGACCTTGCAGGCTATCGTTGCCATTACCGATCCTCTGCGCAAGGAGGTTCCCGCAGCAGTGCAGGAGTGCAGAAAGGCTGGTATAGAAGTCAAGATGGTGACGGGCGACACGGCAGCTACGGCTTTCGAGATAGGCAAGCAGATAGGCATCTTCGAGGAAGACAATACAAACATAGGGGCCGATGGCGAGATGACTCCGCTTGAGGTACAGATGATAACGGGCGAACAGTGGGAGGCTCTCTCGGATGAGGAAGCCTATAAACGCGCACAGAATATCCGTGTGATGAGCCGTGCCCGTCCTACTGACAAACAGCGATTGGTGGCCATGCTCCAGAAACATGGCGAGGTAGTGGCGGTAACAGGCGATGGAACCAATGATGCCCCGGCGCTCCACTATGCTCATGTTGGGCTTTCGTTAGGTTCGGGCACATCGGTAGCCAAGGAAGCTTCGGATATGACCTTGCTCGACGATTCGTTCAAGTCGATAGCCAATGCCGTGATGTGGGGACGCTCGCTTTACCGCAACCTTCAGCGTTTCCTCTTTTTCCAGTTGGTGGTCAATGTGGCAGCCTTGCTCCTGGTGCTTGGCGGTTCGATTATAGGCACCGAAATGCCCCTTACCGTTACCCAGATATTGTGGGTCAACCTGATAATGGACACCTTTGCAGCCTTGGCTTTAGCCTCTTTGCCTCCTTCGCACGAGGTGATGAAGGAAAAGCCCCGCAAGGCTTCCGACTTTATCATTTCCCGCAGCATGGGTGCAGGAATTCTTTTCTGTGGCATCAGTTTCTTTGTCGTGATGTTTGCTTTCCTGGTATATTGTGAGCGTCGCGGCAGGGGAGGAGTCGATACGCACGAACTGACATGGTTCTTCACCACGTTTGTGATGCTGCAGTTCTGGAATCTCTTCAATGCAAAGGCTTTGGGCAGCAACAGGTCTGCATTCCGTCACTTTCTCCAGGATAAGGGCATGCAGTTGGTGCTTCTGTTGGTCTTGGCAGGTCAGTGGCTCATCGTTACTTTCGGTGGTGAAATGTTCCGCACCCAGCCTCTCTCGCTTAAAGAGTGGGCAATCATTATTGGCTCAACCTCGCTCGTTCTTTGGGCAGGCGAACTGTATCGTGCTGTGAGGCGAGCAATGTGTCATCAGGAGGAATAAAGACAGGAAAACAAGATGAAAACAGTATATTATACTATTCAGGAAGGATGTAGGCTGAAAGACGGTACTGCCATCAAGTCTTTGAAGCCCTGTGTGGCCACTATCGGCTTTTTCGACGGAGTGCACAGAGGACACCAGTATCTCATACGTCAGCTGGTGGAGAAAGCCCACAGCCAGGGACTTGAGGCAACGGTCATCACCTTCGACGAGCATCCGCGCAAGGTGTTGCAGAGCGACTATCAGCCAGAGTCGTTGAGTACACTCGACTCTAAGTTGCTTCTCCTCTCCCGCACCGATATAGACAATGTGGTGGTGCTGCATTTCGATAAAGAGATGGCATCGCTTTCTGCCAAGGAGTTTATGAGCAAGGTGCTGTGCAATCAGTTGAGCGTGAAATCACTCTTTGTCGGTTACGACCATCGCTTCGGTCGCAACCGTGAGGAAACCTTCGATGATTATGTGCGCTATGGACGTGAGATGAACATGGAGGTAGTTCGCAATGACGCATTCCAGCTCGACGGCATCAATGTGTCCTCTTCGGTCATCCGTTCCTTTCTGCGCGAAGGCGAGGTGGAGCTTGCCAATATGTGCTTGGGCTATCCTTATACCATCGTAGGCAAGGTGGTGAATGGCTTTCATGAGGGTCGCAAATTAGGCTTCCCTACTGCCAACATAGACATCTCCCATTTGTGTCAAATGATTCCTGCCGCCGGTGTCTATGCCGTCAAGGTAAGGCTGGAACAGGGGATGGAAATGAAGTGGGGCATGATGAATATAGGCACGCGTCCTACCTTCGGCGGAAAGCGTACAACGATCGAGACACATATCTTCCATTTTGATGGCGACATTTATGGTCAGTTGCTGTTGGTGAGCTTTGTGCACCGCATCAGGGGCGAGCGTAAGTTCGAGTCGCCTGAGGAACTTGCAGAGCAACTCCGTGAAGACGAGGAAACCGTTGTGGCGCTGTTGCAGAAAGATAAAGAGAACGAATAGAAACAAATTTAAATAAACAGATACAAACGATGAAAGAGGTAAAGAAAGGTGTTATGGATATTCTGCTGTATGGCATTGTGTTTGTCGTAGTACAGCTTATAGTTTCATTCTTGGGAATGCTTGTCTGGTCATTTGTTCAGCACGAGGAACTGGCAGATGTGCGAACAGCCATGCTTTCGGGGCACAATCCCGTGCTGCTTGCCCTTACCTCGGTGTTCAGCAGTGTGATTACCCTGGTTGTTTTTCTGAAGACCAAGTGGACTCCCATCTCTCGCAACTATCTGTTGTCCAAACCTTGGCTCACTCTTCTTTGGGTAGCTTTGTTTGCTTTGGGTGCCATGATTCCACTTGAGTTTGTGTATGAGCAAATCGGACTGGAAATGGACGAGACCACAGGCCTCATATTCGAAGGGCTGCTCAAAGAGCCCTGGGGGTATGTGGCTGTAGGCATCCTGGCGCCATTGACCGAGGAGGTTGTCTTCCGTGGCGCCATCCTCCGTACCTTGCTGGGTATGATGAGCAAGCGCAACCATTGGGTTGCCATCATGATTTCGGCTGCCATTTTTGGTGCTGTGCATGGCAATGCAGCCCAGTTTGTCAATGCCCTGTTCATGGGTCTTCTCTTAGGATGGATGTACTATCGCACCCGTAGCCTTGTGCCAGGCATCCTGCTGCATTGGGTCAACAACACGATGGCTTATATCCTGACCAACCTTCTTCCTCAGAGCGACGGCAAGCTTATCGACCTCTTCCATGGTGATGAGAAGACGGTATATTATGCCGTAGGCTTCTCCTTGTGCATTCTCATACCGAGTTTCCTGCAGTTGGTTGCAAGATTTAGAAAAGCTTAAAAAATGTCTTTTAGGGCATTAATACTTTAAAACCAGCAAATAATGACAAAGTCTTTAACCTTCATATTATTGTCTTTCCATACCTTGTGTTGCATGGGTGGAAACACAATTACGACAGCTAAGCAACCGACTCTTGATGACTTGGATAAAGTGATCAGCGCCAGTAAGGAATATACCAAAAAGTATGAGCAAGAGGTTGGTATGCTTAAGATTAAGTATGTTCATGCACAAAGTGCGCAAGACAAGTTGGCTGCTTCTCGTGATTTGTTTACTAAATACAAGTCTTTTAAGTTAGATTCTGCATATGCTTATGCTGAACGAAAGTTGTATTATGCCAAGATTCTTCATAATTACGAGGATAGTGTCTATTCAGAATTGGATATTGCTGATATTTTTAATAAGACGGGCAATTATGTGGAGTCGTATAAGATTTTGTCTGGGTTGGAACATAAACCGATGTCTGTCGATATGCGTAAGTATTATTTTAGTTTGTATGGAAATCTTTACGAAGGTCTTCGTGAAACTTCCATTACGGCTTATCAGCGTACGGAGAATGAGCGGAGAAGGATTATGTTTCGGGATTCGTTGCAAAACATGAAGGATAAGCTGTCTGATTGGGATAAGGCAGAGTTTCTTCGCAGTCAGAATAAATACACTGATGCGTTGCATTGTCTTTTTGATTCTTACAAGAATTTGTCCTACGAAGATCGTGATATGGGATATGTGGCTTTTTCCATTTCTGATATTTATCGCCAAATTAATGAGGTAGATAAAGAAAAGCAATATCTGATTATTTCTGCTATAGCAGACTTGAAGAATAATGTGAAAGAATATATATCCTTGCGTCGTTTGGCTACTTTGCTTTATGAAGAAGGAGATGTGAAGCGTGCTTATCGTTATATGCGAAAGTCTATGGAGGATGCAACTTTTTGTAATGCACGCCTTCGTATCATAGAGATATCTGATGCCTTGCCGATTATCGACAAGGCCTATGAGTCGATGCAGAAAACAGAGCAAAAGAATATTCTCTATGGTTTTTCTTTAGTAAGTATATTGGTTGTAATGCTCTGTTTTATGATGTATTTTACACGGAAGCAATTAAAGAAGATAGCGCAGGCTCGTCGTGCTTTGGAAACTTCAAATAAAAGTCTGAATGATATGAATTTACAGTTGAATTCCCTGAATTCTCAGCTTTCTTTGGCTAATGGCAAATTGAATGAGACTAACGCAACTTTGCAAGATACAAATCTTTCACTTTTTGAGAGTAATAGAATCAAGAACATCTATATCATGGAGTTTATGAATAAATGTTCGGCTTATATTGATAAGTTGGAAGATTATCGCCGTTCTCTCAATAAACTTGCTGTTGCGGGAAAAATTCAGGAACTTTATAAGCAACTTAAATCAAATGCGCTTGTAGAACAAGAGATAGAGGAGTTCTTTGAAGACTTTGACCGTATTTTCCTTAAAATTTTCCCTGACTTTGTTATTTCTTTCAATGGCTTGATGAAGCAAGAGGAGTTGATAGAACCAAAGAAACTTGGTAGATTGAATACGGAATTGAGAATCTATGCCTTGATGCGTCTTGGTATTGGTGAGAATGAGAAGATTGCTGCATTTTTGAGATGCTCTCGGCAAACTGTGTATTCATACCGTTCACGTATAAGATTGCGTTCGCTTTTTCCTGATGATTTTGAAGAACGAGTAGTCAAAATTGATTAAATTATCTTTAAATTTTACCTAAAAGCCATTGTATATGCTTTGTATTTTTCTGTTGTACATATTTTTATAACACATTGATTATTAGCGCTTATATAAGTTTTTGTGTTTGTATTTTTAGTGAATGGCGTTATAACATATTAATAAAAGTCCTATCTTTGCAATCGTAAAAGCCAAAATCTACTTTTTTAATAGAGTGGTTAGACTTCTTTTAGAAATGAAATATTAATATCTAAAAATAATTATAACCTATTTATTAACATGAATGTAAGACAGACATTTTTATGCTCGTTATTGCTGATGCCTGGTGTAGGTGCTGGCGTAACTACCATATCTGCTGCATTGCCTAATGTTGTTCAGCAGCAACAAAAAGGCATTAAGGCAAGTGGTACAGTTGTTGATAATGAGAACAATCCTTTGATAGGTGCAACAGTCACTGTTAAGGGAACCAAGACGATTGCTATTACTGATATGGATGGACACTTCTATATCGATGTACCAAACAAAAACAGTGTCTTGGTTTTTAACTATCTCGGTTTTAAGCCTCAAGAGGTAAAGGTAGGATCTGATATTAACTTTAATATCCAGTTGAAAGAAGATGCGGTAAGTACCGATGAGGTTGTTGTCGTAGGTTATGGTAATCAGAAAAAGCTTTCGGTCATTGGCTCTATTCAGACAATTGACCCAGGAAATCTCCAGATGGGTTCTTCTCGTTCAATGAGTAATAACTTAGCTGGTCAATTGGCTGGTGTTATTGCATATCAGCCTTCTGGTGAACCTGGTTATGACAACTCGCAGTTCTGGATTCGAGGTATTTCAACTTTTGGTGCAGGCGGTAGTTCTCCATTAGTATTGGTAGATGGTGTAGAGCGTAGTTTGAACGATATAGATCCTGCAGAAATCGAGTCGTTCTCGGTATTGAAGGATGCTTCTGCAAGTGCCATGTATGGTGTACGTGGTGCTAATGGTGTCATTATCATCAATACCAAGCGTGGCTCTGTTGCTAAGCCTTCTATTGACTTCAGATTTGAGCAGGCTATTACGAAACCGACTAAACTGCCCGAATTTATCGGCGCAGCTGAATATATGACGTTACTTAATAATTTATGTTCTGATCCCAGTAAGAGAATGTTTACCAAGGATCAAATCATGAAAACATATACTGGTTACGATAAAGATCTTTATCCTGATGTAGACTGGATAGATGCTATTACTAAGGACTATGCCACTTCTACCCGAGGTAACATGACAGTCTCTGGAGGAACTAATATATTAAGGTATTCATTGACAGCTTCTGTCTATCACGAGACTGGCATTATGGAGACAGATGATACTTTGCCTTATGATACAGGGTCAAAACTGACACGCTTTAATATGCGTGCCAATGTTGATCTCGATTTGACTAAAACCACCTTGCTTCGTTTCAATGTGGGTGGATATCTGCAGAACTTGCGCAAGTCGAATAGTGGTACCGACAATGTGTTTACTCATGCATTCGAAACCCCACCATTTGTACATCCTGCCATTTATTCAGATGGTACTATCCCTATTGCCAGTGCCAATCGTTTCAATCCTTGGGCAGAGAGTACACAGCAGGGCTATTATAGAGGAACACGAAGTAAGTTGGAGTCTCTCTTCCAGTTGGAACAAAACCTGAAAATGATTACACCTGGTTTGAAGTTCAAGGCAACTTTTGCATTTGATACCTATAACGAGAACTTTGTAACTCGTGGAAAGACCCCAACCTATTATGGTGTGGCTAAGTCGCGAGGTGATGAGGGTGAGCTGATTCATGGTGTACTTTCTTATGGTAGCGAGTTCTTAGGGCATAGCTCCAATGCAAATTATGGTAATAACAGTACTTATTTAGAGTTCTCCTTAGGCTATAATCATACTTTTGCCAAGAAGCATGCCGTAGATGCCCTCTTCCTTTACAACCAGCGTTCTTACGATTGGGGTGATATCCAGCCTAAGCGTTCACAAGGTATAGCGGGTCGTCTTTCTTATACATTCGACCGTCGTTATGTGGGTGAGTTCAATTTCGGTTACAATGGTAGTGAGAATTTTGCCAAAGGCCATCGCTTCGGTTTCTTCCCATCTCTTGCCTTAGGTTGGATTATTTCTGAGGAAAAGTTTATGAGAAACAGTGCTGATTGGCTGACTCTCTTGAAGTTGAAAGGCTCTATAGGTAAGGTCGGTAATGATGATATCGGAGGACGCCGCTTCGCTTATATTACCACTATTAACACAGGAGCTTCTGGCTATCATTTTGGTTATGCTGGTGATTATTGGCGTGAAGGATATTCTGAGGGTGAGGTAGGTGTTAACAATTTGACATGGGAAACCTCTACAAAGACCAATGTTGGTATAGAGTTGGGACTTTGGAATGAGTTTAACCTCCAGTTTGACTACTTCTATGAGCATCGTACCAACATATTCATGCAGCGTAAGACTATTCCTACACAGGCAGGTTTCTTGAGTAACCCCTATGCCAACTATGGCGTCGTAGACAACAGTGGTGTGGATGGTACTATTACTTGGAATCACAAGTTTGGCAAGGATTTGCGAGTAGCTTTAAGAGCAAATTTCACCTATGCCAAGAATGAAGTCAAGGAGTATGATGAACCAGAGTCAGTAAAGGGTACTTATCGTTCATTAACAGGTCGTTCTATTGGTACACTTTGGGGACTTCAGGCAGAACGTCTCTATACAGACGAAGATTTTGAAAATGGTAAGTTGAAGGCAGGTATTCCTACACCAAATATAGGCTCTGTAGTTCGACCTGGTGACATCAAATATCGCGATATGAACGATGATGGTGTTATCGATGCCAAGGATGAGGGATATATAGGTGGAACAACGACTCCAAGAATTGTTTATGGTTTTGGTGGTAATGTTGAATACAAGAACTTTGACTTTAGTTTCTTCTTCCAGGGAACAGGACAGAGCTATCGTATTATAGGAGGTACTCAGTACTTTATTCCAGGAAGTGGTCAAGGAGTTATGGGAAATGTTTATGCAAACTATAAGGATTGCTGGACAGAGGAAAATCCGTCACAAGATGTGTTCTGGCCACGTTTGTCGGAAAGCACCAACCCCAATAACAATTATGCCTCAACATGGTGGAAGAAAGACATGAGCTTCTTGCGTCTCAAGTCAATTGAACTGGGTTACACTTTGCCAAGAAGCATTACTAAGGCAATTTATTCCAACAATATCCGCTTCTTTGTTAGTGGTAATAACTTGTTCTATATTTCTAAGTTCAAATTGTGGGATCCAGAGCTTGATACAACCGATGGACTAAAATATCCATCCATGCGCTCTGTAATGTTTGGGTTCCAGTTGAATTTTTGATTAGTAATAAATAATAAAAGACAAAAACAATGAGAAAGACATTATATATTGTGACAATGGTATTAGGCATGTTCGGATTCTCGTCTTGTTCTGATTATTTGGACAAGGAGAGTGACACCGAACTTGACTTGAAGATGGTCTTTGAGGACAAGACCCGTACCGAGGGCTGGCTTGCCAATGTCTATTCTGGAATTCCTGATCCATATCTTGGCTATTTGCAGTATGAGGGTTGGGAGATTTTAGGTGACGACATGACACCGTCAGAGCGTTATCGCCAATTCCCTGGTTGGAATGTCATTCCTTTTATCTTGGGTGAGTGGACTACCAACAGCAACTGGGATGGCAACTTCTGGGCCAATTTTCCACAGCGTATTCGTGAGGCAAACATTTTTATCCAAAATGTACATGCTTTGAACGAACAGGGCATAACCCCAACAGAGGTGGAGTACATGAAAGCTGAATGTCGCTTCTTGAAGGCATATTACTATGCTCTGCTTGCCAATACATACGGTGGTATTCCTTTTGCACCTGACGAAATCACACCATCCAACTTCAACTTGAGTGATCTGATGATTGGTCAGACACCTTATGACCAAGTAATTGATTGGTGTGATAAGGAATTGCAGGCCGCTTCTAAGATATTGCCTGCCAAATATACAGAGGCTCGCAAGTATGGCCGTGCTACCAGTGTTATGTGTCTGGCTGTAAGGGCGCGTATGTTGCTCTATGCTGCAAGCCCATTGGTTAATGGTAATACTGACTATGCCAACTACAAGAACGACAAGGGAGAAAACATTATAAACCAGACTTACGATGCCAGCAAATGGAGAAAGGCTGCCGATGCTTGCAAAGAGTTGATTACAGAGGCAGAAACTGCTGGTTATAAATTGTATGAGGTGAAAATGTCAGATGGCAAGATAGACCCGTTTATGTCTTATCAGGATATGATGTTTAAGCGTTTCGATGAGGGTAATACCGAAATTCTGTTTGCTCGTCCTGGTGGATGTAATTATTCTTATTATGAGGGGCTTGCAACGCCTTTGCGTAGCAGCGGTAATGGAGGTCTGGGTGTAACACAGTCTTTGGTGGATGCGTTCTCAATGGAGAATGGTCTTCCTATTACCGATCCTGCATCTAATTATAAGGAAGAAGGTTTTTCTGATGCCGACGAACAGCGCGACAATACCGACTGGGCCTCTATTTGTAATGGAGGTTCCATCACCCGCAAGGGTACTTATAATATGTATTGCCATCGTGAACCTCGTTTTTATATTTGCGTAAACTTCAACAATGGTTATTTCAATCAGGAAGATCGTGTTTATAATATGTTCAGAGGTGATGGAACAGAGACCGACAACAACGGAACTCATGATGCTCCTCAGAACGGGTACTTCGCAAAAAAGAAAATTTACTATAAGGATAATGTAAAACAAGGTAGTTATCAGTATCGCCCTGGAATACTTTACCGTTTGGGAGAGGCTTACCTTAACTATGCTGAGGCTCTCAATGAGTGTGATCCGGGCAATGAGGAAATCCTGACATACCTCAATAAGATTCGTGAGCGTGCAGGTGTTCGCCAGTATACCACAGGTAATACAGATGACAACTACATACATGTCAATCTCAATAATCAGTCTGAGATGAGAAATCTGATTCATGCAGAGCGTCGCGTAGAACTTAATTGTGAGGGACTGCGCTATGATGACTTACGACGCTGGAAGGAAGCTGAGAAGGTGCTTACTGGTCCTTTCTATGGAATGAATGCTTATGGACGTGATGCTGCAAGTTTTTATAAGCGTACAGTTTATCAGACACGTGTTTACAAAAAGGCATTCTATTGGTTCCCAATTCACCAGGATGAGATGGACAAAAATGCCAAGTTGAAGCAGGCTCCATATTGGAATTAAACATAACAAACCATCATTTAGAAGATATTTATCATGAAGAAATTCATTTTATTCATACTTGTCGCCATTCCTTTGTTTTTGGCAAGCTGTAGTAGTGATGATATTCGGTTCTCCATTCCAGGAGTGGACGATCAGATGCACCTTGCTGCTTCTGAGGAATCGGTGACCCTTGAGCAGGATAAGGGAGAAGAGACTGCTATTACCTTTACATGGGGCGAAGCTCAAGACCGTGGTGAGGGTACTAAAATAAATTATTATTTCAAGATGGATCTCGAGGGTAACAACTTTGAGAACTCCATCAGTAAAATTTATATTCCCGAGGGACAGAATTCCGTTAGTTTCACTCATAAGCAACTTAATTCATATTTGAAGATGTGGGGAGTTTCTACTGGCACAACTGCTGTTGTTGAAGGAGAGATTATCGCAGAAGTAACTGGTGCAGACCATTACATGAAACCTGAGATATCTACAACAACGGTCAATGTGACAGGTTATGAGATTCAACCGCGCAATCTTTACATTTTCAAGGCTGATGCCACAGAAGGTGAGGGTGTTTTAATGGAAGAGGTTCTTTCTGAAACAAAGTACAGTTATGCTGGTGCATTGTTGGCTGGTGATTACAAGATTGCAGTAGATGCAGAGAGCGATGCTGTTCTAACTTTCCATGTGGAAAAAGACGGTTTCTGTGTTGTAAATGCAGATCTTTCAACAGGCGAGCAACCTACAATTACTTATCCTACTCCTGAGATAGACAAACTTTATATGGTTGGTAATGCTTGTGCGGCAGGATGGAATATTGGTGCCTCTTTGGAAATGACACAAGATCCTGTCAATAAGTTCTTATTTACATGGATTGGTCAGCTTTCTGCAGGTGAGTTGAAATTCCCATTGGATACCCCAAGTGATTGGAACTGCGATTTTATTATGGCTGCTTCCGAGAACCAGTCTATTACTGACTCACGAGCTGTCAAGAGAACCAGTCCTGATACCAAGTGGCAGGTCCTTTCTGGCGAAGCGGGTAAATATAAGGTTACAGTTGATACATATCACATGACTGTTACCTTTGAAAAGCAGAAAGAAGTAGTGGTACCTTCAGATCTCCCGATCAAGAATATTTGGATTTGGGGCAGTGCCACTTCTAATGGATGGAACTATCCGTTCCTGTTGCCTTTGGAGTATGATACAAATGCAGCCAAGGGAACTTTCGTCATTGAAACAACCTTGACAGAGGGCGAACTGAAGTTTGGATTGGAGAATGATCCAAACAAGGGTGTCAATATTGAGTGGCTTCGTCCTTTGAGTAAGGATGTTACAAATGATCTTGCACCGCTCTCTGCTTCAGATTTACAAGTACTTGGTCAAAGTCCTGACTATAAGTGGAAGGTTGAGGCTTCACAAGCTGGTAACTACAAGATTAGCATCAATGTCATTGACATGAAGGTTAAGTTTGAAAAAAAATAATAATAAGTAGAATCATATATGAAAAAGATAGTTTTATCAATTGTCGCAGTAATGTTATCTTTTATGATAATGGGATGTAGCGATTACTCGATAAATGGAGGTAGCTTCAATACAGGTTGGACTCCAGAAGATATCCCAGACGATCCTGTAACTCCTACACCTACTCCAGAGACAGCCGAGAAAGCACCTCTTTATTGGACGGTGTATGAGTATGGTCGTTTGGCAGAGAAGAACGGAACGGACTGCAATATGCCCAAAGAGGTTTGGCAGAAAAATATCGACTGGGTGGCTGAGAATCTTTTGCCATATGGTTACGATATGATTTGTACCGATGGCTTCATGGCTATGTTGGGCGATGATAATGCTGGGCATCCTTACATGACCTCATATGCTCATATTCCATTGACCGAACTTATTCAGATGTGTAAGGACAAAGGTTTAAAGTTGGGCATCTACGACAACCCCCTTTGGGTGCATGGCTCTTTAGATTGTCCTATCGAGGGAACAAAGTATACTGTACGTAATTTGCTTTATGAGCAGGGTAAGGATCAAGTGAAGAATCCTGATGCTGACGGCGACATCTTTACATGGATCGTTCCCAGCCACAAAGGTGGTAAGGAATACATCGACGGCTTCTTCAAATATTATAAGAGTATTGGTGTTGATTTCATCCGTATGGACTTTATGTGTCTCTTTGAAGATGGTATTCGTGGAGGTGGCACTAAGGGTGAAGGCCGTGGCTATGGTAGTGCGGAGTATCGTTTGGCTTTGCAGTATATCGCTGAGGCAGCCCAAAAGTATGGTGTGTTTACTTCTATCGTGATGCCTAATATGAAAGATCATGGTCAGTACGAAGCTCAGTATGGCAATATGGTTCGCATTGTGGATGACGCCTGCGAAGGTGGATGGGATCACTTGTCAAGCCGTTGGCGCGGTGCGCAGTATATTAAGGTAGATCAGTGGCCTGCAGCCAACAACCAGTTTGATGGCTTTACTTATTGGTCTGATATTACTGGTCGTGGCAAGGTTATTGCCGATGGAGACTTCCAACTCATGCGTCGTTTCAATTCTGATGATGAGCGTCGGTCTTGTATCACTCTGCAACTTATGGCTGGTGGTCCTATTGCCGTAGCTGATGAGTATAATACTATTGGTTATGAGTCGGGTGAAAATAGTTATAGCGAGAGTTTTTATAGTGCAGCAAGAGCTGCCCACAATGTAAGTTTCTACCAGAACGAAGAAGTGTTGGAACTCAATAAGGATAAGTTTGTAGGAAAGCCTTTGAGTAACAATATATCTACAACAAGAAATGGCGCGGGTATAGAGATTGCTGAAGATGCTAACAGCCAAGTATGGTATGGTCAGATGAGCAATGGCGATTACATTGTGGCTCTCTTCAACCGTGAGAATATAGAACAGGAACGCGGTGTAGAACTCTCTGCCCTGGGTATTTCGGGTAGTATGAAAGTGAGAGATCTTTGGACACATACCGATGAAGGTGAGGTAACTAAGGTTTCTGCGAAATTGGCTCCTCATGCCTGCAAGGTTGTTCGCTTGAGTAAGCCTGAATAATTTTTGTTATCTGAAAATTAAATATTAGAAAGAACATGAAACGTATCTTAAAATCAATCAGCTATATGGCAGTGATGGCTACTGCTGTTGCAACATTTTCTTCTTGCGAGGATGAGTTGCCTGACCCAATAGTAAAGCCACGGACTGCTGTTACCATCCAAACCGATTGGGGCTCTTGCGGTTTGAATAATGCCCCAAATTCTTATTTTTTGAGCATAAATGATGAGGTAAGCACGGTGAGTGGTAACACCCAGCAGCTTACTTTGAAGAGTAATAATGATTATACATTCAGATGCTATAATGGCGCCAGTCATATTACAGTTGCTGAGGCAAGAGCTACTGTAGATGCTTCCACCTTTATGGTAAACGATGCAAATGCCATCAACGGCAATCCTGATGCGTTCTGTTATGGTGTAGCTACCGAGACAGACTTGACGGGTGATAGCCAGAGTTACACTATAGCTATGAAGCGTCTTACGCGTAAACTCACATTGACTACGCCCGATTTAGCAGCTAAGAATGCTGAAGGTAAAGATTTATCTGTACAGGGAGGTTATGTAATCCTTACTGGAGCCTACTCAAGCTACAATATGGTTTCAGGTGTAGCCAATACTCCTGTTTCTGCTGTATCTGAGGTTACAGTCAATGCAGAGGATAAGAGTATAATAGCTCCATTCAATCTCTTTGGATTGGATTTGGATGGTGATATAACCCTTTCATATGTACTCTTTATGTCGGATGGCACTACTCTTAAGGGTTCTGCTGATGTTAAGGATGCTTTGGTAAACTTTAATGATGGTAGTATCGAGGATGTCAATATCAATGTAGAGAATGCTGAATTTGAAGATCCAACCTTTAATTTCCCATATAATTCTATCTATGCATGGGGTAGTGCAACATCTGCAGGCTGGGATTGGAATGACAAGGCTATCGAACTGACTATGGTAAATAAATATACTTATTCTGCTGAAATGGAATTGAAGGCAGGCGAACTTAAATTTATGCTTGGTGGTCGTAACTGGGATGGAGTGCAGGCTTGGTTGATGGCGGCTACTCCTGGAGCTTCACTTTCTGAAACAGCTGCCGAGGTTGTCAGTCGTGCAGATGGTGATGCACACGACTATAAGTGGAGTGTGAGTGCTGTTGAAGCTGGCAAATACCATATAGTTATCAATCTGAAGAAGATGACGATGACTGCAACTAAGATAGATTAACGTATTTAAAATAACCAAACTTGAATAAAGCTATAAATATGAAGAAACATATAATATCCCTCTCCGGGCGAGAAGGACTGTTGAGTATTTTGCTCTTAAGTTTAATGATGATGCTTCCTGCATGGCTTTCTGCTCAAACTGTAAAATCTCCAGATGGCAATCTCAGTGTTACTTTCTCGCTCAATGACAAAGGAACCCCGGTCTATCAAGTAGATTACAAAGGCAAGACTGTCATTAACCCAAGTACATTGGGCATTGAGTTGGCAGAGGAAAACTCTTTGATGGACATGTTCCGTATTAATAAGGCGACCACTTCCACATTTGATGAAAAATGGCAGCCTGTATGGGGTGAGGAGAAAGAAATCCGTAACCATTATAATGAACTTTTCATTGAAATGGAAAAGCCTTCTAATGGTAGATACATGAACCTTCGTTTCCGCGTATATAATGATGGCGTCGGCTTTCGTTATGAGTTCCCCCAGCAGAAGTATTTGCCTTACTTTGTAGTGAAGGCAGAACATACTCAATTTGCCATGACGGGTGACCACAAGGCCTGGTGGATTCCTGGCGACTATGACACACAGGAGTATGATTATACGGAGTCTAAACTCTCAGAAATTAGAGGTTTGCTGCAGAGTGCTGTTTGCAGTAATGCTTCCCAGACAATATTCTCGCCTACAGGTGTGCAGACTTCGCTTCAGATGAAGACAGCAGATGGTATTTATCTCAATATTCATGAGGCGGCTTTGGTGGATTACTCATGTATGCATTTGAACTTGGATGATAAGAACTTTATTTTCGAGTCACAACTCACCCCCGATGCTCAAGGCAACATGGCACATATGCAGACTCCATGCTCTACTCCTTGGCGTACTATCATGGTGGTAGATGATGCCCGTAAGATTCTTGCTTCTCGTTTGATACTCAATCTCAATGAACCCTGCAAATATACCGATACATCTTGGATAAAGCCAGTAAAGTACATCGGGGTATGGTGGGAGATGATAGGTGGTGGCAAGCAGTGGTCTTATACTAATGATCTTCCTTCTGTTCGTCTTGGTGTTACCGATTACAGTAAATGCACCCCCCATGGACAACATCCTGCCAATACTCAGAATGTAAAGAAGTATATAGATTTTGCTGCCAAAAACGGATTCTCTCAGGTACTGGTAGAGGGCTGGAACATTGGTTGGGAAGACTGGTTTGGTCATAGCAAAGATTATGTCTTTGACTTTCAAACTCCTTATCCCGACTTCGACCTTAAAGGACTTAACGATTATGCTCATTCCAAGGGCGTTCGTCTGATGATGCACCACGAGACTTCGGCTTCTATTCGTAATTACGAGCGCCATCTTGAGGCAGCATACAATTTGATGAACAAATATGGATACAATTCTGTAAAGAGTGGTTATGTGGGCAACATTATTCCACGTGGCGAGCATCACTACGGACAGTGGCTCAATAATCACTACCTCTATTGCGTTACCGAGGCGGCCAAACACCACATCATGGTAAATGCACACGAGGCTGTTCGCCCTACAGGTCTTTGCCGTACCTATCCTAATCTCATTGGAAACGAGTCGGCTCGTGGTACAGAGTATGAATCATTTGCGGGTAATAAGGCTTTCCATACTACGGTATTGCCTTTTACTCGTTTACAGGGTGGTCCAATGGACTATACTCCAGGTATATTGGAGGGTGACATGAATAAGATAGACCCTAACAAGCATCATCACATCAACTCAACTTTGGCTCGTCAGTTGGCATTGTATGTTACTATGTACAGCCCATTGCAGATGGCTGCCGATATACCTGAGAACTACGAGAAGTATGCAGATGCTTTCCAGTTTATCAAGGACGTTGCTATAGACTGGGATGAGAGTCGTTATTTGGAGGCAGAGCCTGGTCAGTATGTTACGGTTGCCCGTAGAGCTAAGGGTACAGGCAATTGGTTTGTAGGTTGTACGGTAGGTGAGACAGCTCATCAGTCTAACCTCAAACTCGATTTTCTAACTCCAGGCAAGAAATATGTAGCTACCATCTATGCCGATGGCAAGAATGCAAGCTACAAGGCAAACCAGCAGTCATACGTTATCACTAAGCGTGTGGTAACCAACAAAACTTCTCTTAAGTTGAACGCGGGTGCAGGTGGTGGTTATGCCATCAGTATCTTCGAGAAATAATTAATTTGTTAAAATATAGTCTCCCCATGTTGATACTTTTGTTTAACATGTGGAGACTTTTTATTTCTTTAAATGATGAGAAAAACGTTTTTTTTACACTTTGTTCCTAAGTATCTACTTTCTTTTGCTCTTTCGTTGTTGGCTGTATACAGCTCTGCCGACAATATATCTTCACGGCTTACGGTGGATATGACTACTGATAAGGCTTGTTATATACCAGGTCAGTCTGTAGTATTTGTATTAAGTGGCAATGTTCCTGCTAATACGATGGTGCGTTACAGACATGGTTCTGTCATTTTGGAGACCCATAAATTGTCTGACGTGATGAGTGATAATAAGTGGTCTTGGACTCCCCCAATGACCGATTATCAAGGTTATTTGGTAGAAGTCTATACAGAAACCAATGACCAATCTACCATTTTGGGCACGGTAGCCGTTGATGTGTCAAGTGACTGGAAACGTTTTCCTCGTTATGGCTTTGTTGCCGATTTTGACAATGCTGGTGGAAGCATAGACAAGAATGCTAATATTAAGAACGAGATGGCTTATCTTAACAGGCTTCATATCAATGGAGTTCAGTTCCAAGACTGGCAGTGGATGCATCACAAACCAGTTAAATTGGATGCCCATGGCTCACTCATACCTTGGTATCAGGATATCAGCAACCGTTGGGTTGGTGTAGAATTTGTCAAGAACTACATAGCAGAGCAGCATAAGTATGGTATGAAGTCTATCTTTTATAACCTTTGTTTCGGTGCATGGAAGAATGCTGAGAATGATGGAGTAAAAACCGACTGGGCTCTGTTGAAAAAAGATGGATCGGGCAATTTTTATCAAGACTATCACGGTTTGCCCAGTTCTTGGGCAAGTAATATTTATCTGCAAGTACCTGGTAATAAGGATTGGCAACAGTATATGGCAGAAAGGAATACAGAAATATACAGCCATTTGGATTTTGATGGTTTCCAGATAGATCAGTTGGGCTATCGTGGCGACGTATATGATGCCCGTCACAAAGTGGTAGATTTGCCTGCGAGTTATAAATCATTTATTCAAGCAATGAAGTCGGCTCACCCAGACAAAGATCTGATAATGAATGCGGTTTCTGGTTATGGAGCAGATAATATCGTCAGTAGCGACGTAGATTTCTGTTATAATGAAGTATGGGGTAATGACAATGGATATGGAGGTGTTTCCGAAGCCGATTTTGCCAATCTTTTGGGTATTATTCAGGTGAACGACAAGTATAGCGACCATCAACGGCAGACGGTTTTCGCAGCTTATATCAATTATGACAAGGCGGATAACGGAGGCTCAGGTGACAAAATGGTGAATACTCCAGGAGTATTGCTTACCGATGCTGTGATAGCAGCCTTGGGCGGCTCTCATCTCGAGATGGGGGATCATATGCTTACCCGTGAGTATTTCCCTGCAGCACCGTTGTCAATGAGTGATGCTCTTAAGACAGCTATAGTAAGATACTATGACTTTCAAACGGCTTATCAGAATTTTTTGAGAGGTACTACCTCCAAGGCTGCTTATCTGCCTGTGGTCAGTACTTCGTCCAATTATTCTGTAAATGCTTGGCCTCCAAAGAGCTATTCTATCACAACTTTTGCTAAGAAGGTTGGTAATTGTGATGTACTTCATTTCTTGAATTTTCTCAATACCGACGATCTTTCCTGGCGTGATGTTTGGGGAACACGCACTTTTCCAGATAAGTGTACAGGTATTCCCATAACTGTAACTGCCAATCGCAAGATAGATAAGGTTTGGATGGCAACTCCAGACATTCATGCAGGAGCAGTACAGGAACTTGCTTTTACACAGAATGAAGATGATGTTTCTTTTGTGCTTCCTTCTTTGGAATATTGGACTATGGTGGTGATGGAAGGCCCCAATGATGAGGACCATATTTATATCACAGGAGAGGCTGTACAACTCAATGGGCATGCAGCTTACGACTTGGCCTATGCTGTTCCTATGACAAACAATGGGGAAGGCAAGGTTTACAAAGTGACAACTTACCTAAAAGCTAATGAGTTGTTTAAGTTTACTAATGGCCGTGACTGGAGATATTGTAAGAGTTATTGTGCTGAGTATAAAGATTATCAGTTTAATTCTTTTGTCAGTCTTGCTCATATTACAACCTTGGGAGAGGATTTTAAGTTCATGGTTCCTGAGGCCGGGTATTATGATATCACCATCGACTTAGAGAAGATGAGAGTTTATGTTACCAAGGCAGAACACTCCTCGGGACTGTCTGCTATAATAGCCGATAAGTCTGCTTCTGGTGAGTTTGCTTCTTGGTATTCTGTGAGTGGAGTGCCTGTAGATAAGCCCCGGAAAGGGATATATGTAAATAGAGGAAAGAAAGTTTTGTTTTAGTCTATATGTTCTATCGTCACTCTTTTTATGTTGATAATCCTTCTGTAAAGATCATAATCGTTTGTATATAAGTTGTATCTTTTAAGAGTATCGTAAATGTTAACAAGCTGATAGCCAGTAGGTATGTGTTTTTGTTTGTTTGTATTTTTAATGAATGTCATCATAACTTATTAATAAAAAGACTATCTTTGCAATCGTTAATGTAAACAAATGCAATTAGTGTAAATAGTTAGACTTAATATTTTAAACCTATTTTTATAGTAAAATCATGACAATCAAGAGATTTTTTGCTTTAGCTTTTGCTTTGGTTGTCCTCTTTTTGGCAGAGGCGCAATCTATAGTAGATAACCCAGTGGCACCAAGCGAAGCCATTGTCATAAGTGGCAATGCGCGTTTTACTGTCTTGACCCCCGAGATGATACGTATTGAGTATAGTGAAAATGCTCGGTTTGAAGACCGTGCTACGTTTACTGTGCTCAACAGAAAACTTGATGTACCAGCTTTTACAAAGTCAGAGGACGATACATTTCTTTATATAGAGACATCTAATCTCAAGTTGAAGTATCGTAAGGGTACAGATCCTCGTACTGTACCTGCGTCAGCCAACAATCTGAAAGTTGTTGTCAGCAATCATGGCGTACCTTCGGTTTGGTATCCAGGCAAACCTGACCCACAGAATCTGAAGGGTACCTGCCGAACGCTGGATGGCTTGATGGGTGAAAGTAAGCGCAGTGAGATGGAGAATGGTTTGGTTTCTCGCTCAGGATGGGCAGTGATTGATGATGCTTGGACAGCTACGCGTTCCGATGGAGGAAGTTCTTATGCTCTCGTTTATAATAATGAGGTAGGGTATTCTTGGTGGGCACCTCGTGCTGACGAACATGCCATGGATACTTATCTTCTTGGTTATGGCGACAATTACAAAAAGGCAGTGTCCGATTATACTAAGATAGCAGGAAAAATTCCTTTGCCTCCCGATTATGTCTTCGGATACTGGTATAGTAAGTATGCTTCTTATTCGGCACAGGATTATCGTAATATCATGGCAGACCTGAAAACAAACAAGATTCCAACTGATGTGATGATTTTAGATATGGACTGGCATTGGAATGGTAACGACTATAGTCAATCTGCGGGTCGGGGAGGATGGACTGGCTGGTCGTGGAACACCAATTTGTTGCCAGACCCTAAAGGCTTGTTGGCTGAGATGCATAGTAAGAACTTGAAGACTGCACTCAATCTGCACCCTGCTGATGGTATCAACGAGGTGGAGTCGCCTGAGTATTTCTCTCAGATGCGAAATGATTTGAAAGGCAAGTATCTTGACGGTAATACTATTAAGTGGAGTTTAGACTATACCGATTTTACAAAGTCGTTCTTTCGTAATATTATCAGAGATCATGAAAGTGAAGGCGTAGATTTCTGGTGGCTCGATTGGCAGCAGTATCTTACCAGTCCTTATACAAAGGCATTGAGCGAGACTTTCTGGTGCAACCATGTCTTCTTTAATGAGGCTACTAAGCGTGCTGACCATCGCCCCGTCATCTTTCATCGTTGGGGAGGATTGGGAAGCCATCGCTATCAGATAGGATTCTCGGGTGATGCCCATATCAGTTATGAGGCTTTGGCTTTTGAGCCTTATTTTACAGCTACAGCATCCAATGTAGGTTATGGTTATTGGGGACATGACTTGGGAGGACACGCGTATACTAATGACGAGTTAGTAAACAATCCAAATTTGGTCTTGCGTTGGATACAGTTTGGAGTATTTACCCCCATCTTCCGCACTCATGCCACAGCTGATGGTAGAGTGGAAAGAAGGATATGGAAGTTCCCCAATTTTCCTACCATCCTTGAGGCTGTTCGCTTGCGCTATTCACTTTTCCCATACATATATACAATGGCACGAAAGGCTTACGATACAGGTCTGTCGATTTGTCGTCCTCTCTACTATGAGTATCCTGAGCAGGATGAGGCATATGCCTATGACGGAGAATATTTCTTTGGCGATGATATCCTTGTGGCTCCTATTACAACTAAGAGCGGCACTAACGGCATGACAGAAAAGGAAGTGTGGTTCCCTGAAGGTCAGTGGTGGAGCGTGGATACTCATGAGCTGATTCAAGGACCTTGTAAGCGTACCTTGTCATACACTGAAGAACAGATACCTTACTTTTTCCGCCAGGGTGCCATTATACCTTATAATCCAGAGACGGTAATGAATGTTACCGAGCGTCCAGACAGAATGATTCTCAATGTTGTGTCGGGAGCTAACGGCGAGGGGACTCTCTATGAAGACGATGGCGACAATCCAGACTATGCTTCCAAGTACGCAGTTATCAACTTTGCGCAGGCTTGTGAGGGCCAGACGGGCAGATATGTTATCTCTTCTCGCAAGGGTACTGTTGGCAGGGCACCTGTTAATCGTTCCTATCAGTTGCGTATCTTCAACACGCCAACTCCTTTGTCGGCCACTGTGAATGGAATATCTGCAACATATAGCTATGATCCCAACAAGAAGTGTACTACAGTAGAAGTGCCTTATGGCAGTTGTTCTATTGACAGAACGGTTATTGTAAAGTACAGCGAAACTTTGAATACGGGTATTGTCAGCGCAAAGGCAGATAAAATGAAGGTTGTGTATGAAAGAAACAGCAAAAAACTGAAAGGTTCTTTTGAAAGTACTAAAAAAAAGTCGCGCTCGAAATAAGTAACAGTGTGGGCAAGACTGTGCTCAGAAACACTTACAGCAACGTGAATAGTTTTACAGAAGACCTGACATGTTTGTTCCCACAGCTTTATATCGGCAAAGTGGTAGCAGACAATCAGACTTATGTTCGGAAATTCATCAAAGAATAAAACGACTCACTCATGAAAAGAATAAGTATATGGCTCTGCGCTTTATTTGCAGTTATGATGATGAAGGCTGCAGATATGTCTAATTCCTTAGAACTGTCGCAGTTGTATATCATCGGTGATGCTACTCCTTATGCTTGGGACGTACAGAAAGCTGGTGAAATGCAGAAGGTAGATGATGGCGTGTTCCGTTGGTCAGGGCATCTTGAGGCTGACAAAGAGTTTAAATTTATAAACACACGTGCTTTCGTTAAGCATATTGTTGCAACTTCCTCAGGACAGCTTGTTGACAAGGGTAAAAGCTACAATCTCAATTTCGAGATAAATTACGGCCTGGATAATAGCAGAGACTTAAAGTTCAAGCCCGCTGCCACCGGTGATTATACGATATATGTGGATTTGCGAAGCATGCAGATGGCACTCTATGATGAGGAACAGGCTGTTAATCTTCCAGACAAACTTTATGCTACTGGCTCTGCTCTTGACGGCAAGACTGTTGAGATGGAAGTGATGGGAGGTATAGAGTATAAGTTAGCTGGCGACTTCAAGTCGGGCAAAATTATCTTTCGAGATACGCCACAGCCCACAGCTTCCACAAAGTATTATGTCCCTTTGTTCGATGGGGTAGACATAACTTTTGGCAAGGACGTGAAAGCTTCTTTAAAAGAAACCACCAATGGCGATGTAGAGGGATGGAGTGTTGCTGTTCCAGGCAAATATACTTTCTATCTGCGTAAGGATTTACAGTTAGCATACGCCAAGGTGTTCAAACCTTTTAGCACACTCTATTTAGTAGGTGGCTGTTGTGCATCAGCTTGGAACTATTGGGATGCTGCAAGTAGCCGCTTTACTCCCAATCCATCCAAACCAGAAGAGTTGACATGGGAGGGATATTTGACACCGAACTGGAATGATTCCCGTAATGAGCCTGATAAACTGAAGATATTAACAGCTCCCGATTGGTTCTCTGAGACTTATCATCCATATGTGCCCGATTATCCTTTGGTTGGCGAATATAATTTCCGTACAACAGGTAGTGAGGATTTTAAATGGATTATCTACGATGCAGGAACGTACCGTATAACGGTCAATACATTGACGGAAACCATGAAGGCTGTGAAGCTGAACAATAATGCTAAACAGAATGGAACTGATCAGTCGACGACAGCTATCGGCTGTGTAAAGGAGCCTTCGTTGGTCAAGGTGGCATGCAGCCGTGGTGCAGTGTATGTCAAGTCTGCCGTCGGAGAGGTGGCAGTATCTGTTTACACCATAGACGGTAAACATATGGCTTCAGTTCCAGTTGTTATGGATGGTATTGTGGCAGAAGGTTTGTCTAAAGGCATTTATGTCGTTAAGTTAATTGGAAATATGGTATGTCTTTCACGCAAAGTCGTGATGGATGAATGAAATGAAAAAATATTAACGCTAATATAAATTTTAAATTAGATGATTATGGTACAAAAAATTACTCGTTCTTTAATGTGCTGCGTTTTGTTTGCCATGAGTGTTGTGGCTTCTTTTGCAGCAAACAAGTTGATGATTGTCGGTGACGCTGTTTGGGGTGGATGGACTCCTGAAAATAGTGTTGTTATGTTGCCTGATGGCGAAAATGTGTTTAAGGCGACTGTTTATCTGAAAAAGGTAGATGGTGAGACCGTTAAGGAGGGATTTAAGTTGCTGACTGCTGCTAATTGGGGTTGCTTACAATATCATGCAGGTGACAGCGACGTTGAACTTGAAGAAGGAGTGGCTGTTCAGCTGTACGATAACCAGGAGAAGGGTAACGACAAGAAATTTCAGGTAAAAGAGTCTGCAAACTATGATGTAGTTTGCGACCTCAATACCAAGACCATTACAGCCACCAAGTCTGCTTATCAAGAGCACCCTGTCAATCACAATGCTTTGTGGATGGTTGGTGATGCAACTTCTGGTGGTTGGGATTTTGGCTCTTTAACCCCGCTGACACAGGATTTGGAGAATCCAATGGTTTTTAAAGCTACGACCTATTTGAAGGTTGGTGAGATGAAAATAGCTCAGAATAATGATGGTGGCTTTGAGCAGACTTTTTATTTGAGAGATGCCACAGATGATACTAAGGTGGTTTTTGGCGGTGACGATAATAAGTGGACAATCACCGAGGCAGCTACCTACGATGTGACTGTAAATCTTGCCGACATGACAATTGATATCAAAAAGCATTATGCCGATTTTGTTGTAGATCATCTGTTTGTGATGGGCGATGCTATCTGGAGTGGTTGGGGATTTGCCAACAGTACCGTACTGCTTCCTGGCGAAGATGGAATTTGCAAAGCTACTCTTTATCTTGATGCAGATAAAGGATTTAAGTTGATGGCTGAGAGCGACTTCAATGGTTATCAGCTCCGTGCAGGCAATGAAGATGTTGTTTTGGAGAATGGTACTGCTGCTCAGATGTTTTCTTCTGAGGTAAACCGCAACGATACGAAGTTCAAGGTAAGCGAGTCTGCCAACTATGACATTGTTTGTGATGTAAATAACAAAACTATAACCCTAACCAAGTCAGCTTATCAGGATGCCCATGCCAAACATGCTGAGTTGTGGATGATAGGCGATGCAACTCCTAATGGATGGCAGATAGACAAAGGTGTACTATTGACGCAGGATGCAGAGAATCCTATGGTTTATACCGCAACAGCCGATCTAAAAGAGGGTGAGTTCAAGTTTATTGTCAATAAGTATATGGGATTTGATCAGACTGCTTATGTAAAGGATGCTGCAGACGACAGCAAGGTTGTATATGGTGGTGACGACAACAAGTGGAATATTACCGAGGCTGGTACTTATGATGTGAAATTGAATCTTGCAGATATGACGATTTCTGTCATCAAGAAAGGTTCAACTGGTATTTCGTCGGTGAATGCAGATGTAACTTCTTCTGCCGAATATTATACACTTGATGGCAAGCGTGTGAATGGTTTTTCTGGTAAGGGAATCTATATCAAGCGTCAAGCTGGTAAGTCTGTTAAGGTGGTTGTTACCAAATAACTCCATTTCTTCATATAGGTATAAGCCCCCATACGTGCTTATGGGGGCTTTTGTTTGCCTTTTTTCTTCTGATAGTTCATATTCTCATTATACAATAATAGTTTCTTTGATTTGTAAAGTGTTGATTGTTAGTGGGTTGTAAAATTATCATTTATCTTTTCATTATATATACGTTAGTCTTCTTGTATCATGTTTGTATTGGCTGTAATTTTGCACCACAGTCTATGACTTACAACAATAATATGAATTAATAAATATGAACAAGTTTTTGAATGTGATGAGAGCCGTTGTCTTGTCGATGGCATTGGGTTCTTTGCTCCAGGCGCAGGCTTCGGTAGCTGATGCAAAGGATTTTCAGATACCTGGGCCCAAGGCTGACGGTATTGCTGGTGCTGCCGTTCCTTATGTGCGGTATGATTCTCAGAAGGCATCTTTAGGTGGTGGTGCCACCTTGAAGACTTCGGCGATGATGGATCGTTTCAACATTGCGTCTCAGGCTTCCGAACATAGTTATGTGGAATTGCCTGGCAATGGTGCCAGTGCAGAGTGGACAGTACATGTCATTGAGGATGCCAATGTCGTAGGGCGTGGCGTTACCATGCGCTTTACCATGCCTGATACAGGTGATGGTATGGGACAGAAAGGTTCCCTCGATGTTTACGTCAATGGCAATAAGGTGAAGACCGTTTACCTAAACTCGTATTGGATGTGGCAGTATTTTGCCAGTGGCAATCCTTCTGATGCTCCCGATGGGGGTGTTGGCTGTTTCGCTTTTGATGAGGTTCACTTTCTGTTGGACGAGCCTCTTAAGGAAGGCGACAGGATCAAGATTCAGAGCAGTGGTGCCAATGGCTTGACTTATGGTGTTGATTTCTTGGAGATAGAAGATGTTGTCAATCCTATAGGACGTCCAAGTGGTGCGGTAAGTGTCACCGACTTTGGTGCCTGTCCTGATGACGGAAAGGATGACCTTGCAGCTTTTGTGGCAGCAGTGAAGGCAGCTGATGCTGGCAGCAAGGTGGTATATATTCCAAAAGGTACGTGGCATCTCAGTGGTATGTGGAACATCTACTGCAAGGATGTGAAGATTACGGGTGCAGGTATCTGGTACACCAATATACAGTTTACAAGTGATAAGGCTTTCGGTGGTGGTATTTCTGGTGGTAATGGCAGCAATGGTGGTGCAGATGGCTATTGCAAGAACTTAGAGTTCTGCAACATGTATATCAACTCTAATCTCCGCTCTCGCTATAATCAGCAGGCCGTATACAAGTGCTTCATGGATGTGTTCTGTGACGGCTCTGTGATTCACGATGTATGGGAGGAACACTTCGAGACTGGTTTTTGGTTTGGCGACTATAATGGTGCTATGGACTATAGCGATGGCGTGAAGGTTATCAACTGCCGCATTCGTAACAACCTTGCTGATGGTGTCAACTTCTGTCAGGGTACAAGCAATGCAGCAGTCTATAACTGCTCCATCCGCAATAATGGCGATGATGGCTTGGCTTGTTGGAACAACAGTTATATGAACGCCAAGGATGAGGAGAACAATGTCTTCGCTTACAACACCATCGAGTTTATCTGGCGTGCAGGTGGCATTGCGCTCTATGGTGGTAGCGGTCATCATGTTTACAACAACTACATTCGTGATATGTTCATGGCAGCAGGTATTCACCTGAATACAACTTTTGATGGATATAAGTTCAGCAACAATAAGGGCATTACTTTCGAAAACAACATCCTTGTACGTTGCGGTACCAATGCCGACAGCTGGAATGAGGATTTGGCTGCCATCGATTTGAAGCAGGATGTGAAGAATATAACATTCCGCAATACGCAGATTTACGATTCTCCTTTCGATGCCGTGCGTACAATGACAGGACCAAGTAATGTCGTGTTCTATGATACTCAAATCTTAGGTACGGGTCTTACCGGTGAGGATATCACCTATTCTTGTGTGGGGCATACTTGTGGCGCCATGCGTATAGCTGATAAGAATGTGAAGTTTGACGGCTTGAAGATCGCCAACTATGGAAGTGACAAGAAAGGCAATAACTCAACTTATCCATTCTGGACAGACAACAATAAAGATCTGGCCCAGTCTTTAGGTGCGGAACTTTTAGGTAATAACGTTTCCTATGTCGTTCCCGAGCCAGGCAGGGTAATCCTAACAGTTCCTGTTGTCGACCCTTGGGAGAATGTAAAGGACTATGATCTTGAATTAAAAGAACTGTCTTGGAGAAATCAGAACGATGAGTATAACCTCCAGGAAGGTGACCAGGTCGTTTTATATGGTAAGATAAAGAATAATTCGGATATAGATATTCCAGAGAAGGCTAATTTTACAGTTGCAGTCAATATTGATGGAGTTTCAAAAGGTTCTGTTACTATAAGCGACGGTTTGAAGGCACATGAGTCTGTTGATTTTAAACTTGCTTCTTCATGGAAAAGTGTGAAGGGCGGTCATGTTGCTGTTGCGACAGTGTGTCCAGATACAGATCTCAAAAATGAACTGACCGAAGACAACAACTCTCGTACCAAGCGTTTCAATGTGTCAGCTTCTGCAGACAACTCTAATAAGTTCACTCCTGTTATGGGAGGTTACGACCTGGTTGTCACCAAGGTGTTTGTCAGCAACAAGAAGGACGAGGATGCCATCAATACTGGCGACCACCTCGTGATGGGCGCAGTCATTGCCAATGCTGGTGACAAGGATATTCCTGCTGGTACGAAGATTGGTCTTCAGTTCCAGATGGACGGCAAGACATACGGAACAGGCTTTATCACTTGGTGCGATACTTTCAAGGATGGTTTGAAGTCGCATGCAACGGCTACGTTGATTGCTAATGGTGGCGGTGGCTCTGTGACAACAGGTGGTGCAGATAATTACTTCATCGCTCCTGAGGGAAGTCATACCATTACTGCCTGGATTGACGATACCAACGACTGGAAAGAGGTTGATGAAAATAACAACAAGAAGGATATGACCCTTATGATCCCATTCGGTGGTGTTAAGTATCTTGCTGATACTGACTTGCCTGACGATGTTAGTGGTGAAAACCCTTCAGTACCTGTCGTGAAGTCTACAATCGTCAACGGCATCAAGTATGAAATCGTCAACGACTATGCCCAGGTTGCTGGTTGGGACGAACTGACTTTTCCAGCCAATGGTATTGCTGTCATCGAGAAGAACGTGAAGATTGGTGACAACTACTATGATGTGAAGCGTATTGCCGGAGGTTACGACGACAAGTTGAGTGGCAGTAAGTGCGACGAGGCGGGTGCGTTCTATAGTTGCAGTAAAATCAAGGACATCGTTCTGCCTGACGGCATCGAGGTTATCGGCGATCATGCTTTCAAGAATGCAAGCATTGAGTACTTCAATCTGCCTGGTTCGCTTTCCACCATCGGTGCTTGGGCGTTCGAGAATACTCAGTTGACTAATGTGACTTTGCCTTGGACGATTAACAACTTGGGTGAAGGTGCATTCTATAACATTCCAACCCTTACAACCGTGGTATGGACAGCCAATGTGTGGAGCTTCCCTAATATGGTGTTCAACAGTCCTAACGTAAAAGATGTTTACTTCACCTTGCCCTACAGTATTTCTGAGAAGGGTGACTGGACATGGAACAACAATGCATTGCCACGTTTCCATACACGTCCTGCTGGCATCGAATCATGGAAGAGCGCAGGTTATGAGAATATTGACGATCAAGTCATCATCAAACAGGAGGCAAATCTTGTGCCCTATTCGTTCAATTTTGATGTCGATTTCACCGATGTGTCAGGTATCTCAGCCTATAAGGGCGCATACGATGAAGGTAAGGGTGCTGTTGTCTTGACGAAGGTGAACAAGATCGGAGCTCAGAACGGCTTCTTGGTTCGTGTCAATGACGTGCCTGTAGGAGGCTACTCCAAGGAGTATGCAGCCAGGATTCTCGATAATGGTGATGATTGTGATAGCTTTGAGGGTAACAGCATCTGGGCTTCCACAACTCCCACCTACATCACAGATGAGAATCAGTATTATTTTGCTAATGGTTGTTTCAACCGCTTGTCAGAGCCCAGGTTTGTGCCCGGTATGAGTGCTTGGCTCAACCTCTACGACAAGGCAGGAGCTGCAAAAGATGCACTTGGCTTTGACTTCCTTGCACCTCCTTCGTCAACAGGTGTTCATTCTGTTCAGGTAGACAACAACGAGAGTGCTGCTTATTATACTCTCAGTGGTGTGAAGATTGCGAAACCTACAACTAAGGGTGTGTATATTTATAAAGGAAAAAAGGTGGTGTTCTAATGGGATTTTAACGGTGTTATAACCGTATTCTAATATTTTAATCTCCAATTGGAATTTCTTTAGCTTTAAGATGAACTTTGGTTTAAGTAAAATGAATATGAATAAAAGAAAAGTTTATGTTGTCCCAGAGGTGAGGATCGTAGAGGTTTGTCAGGAGAATCTGATGGACAATCCTGTGTCATGGTCTGACGGCTGGGGCAATAGGAAGCCGATTGTCGAAGGTAATCCTGACGAAGATAGTGATAACAACTATGCCAAATGGCATGGTTTTAATGCGTGGGATGATGATATTAAGTATTGATAATGTATTAAAAAAGAATAAGATGAAGATGAAACTCTTTTTCAGAATTTCGGTGCTTGCTTTGTGCATCTCGATGTCCTTATCGTCTTTTGCCCAAGATCAACAGGGTAGAATTAGTGTAGAGGAGATAGATTGGTCTGCTAACAATCAGGATTTAAAGTCAATTGTCAGCACTTCGGATAAGCCGAAAATAACATATTTGTATGCAGCAACTCCCAAAAAGTTTGTGACAGTGGGTGGTCGCTATGGAGCGCAGCCTATCCTGGCAGAGGTGGGTATGAACTTCTATGTAGAGAAAGTCAGCGACGCTGACGATAGTCCTTATTACATCCACTCATGGGTGAATAATCCTACAACTTCTCAAGGAACTGGAAATGCCGACTATCTTGGTGTCAAGCCTACCATGGTTTCTGATGAGCGCATCTATTCTGAGCCGAAAGATGAAGCTAATAAGTCCATTTATTTGTTTGTGGATCGTGGAAAGCTTAATGCCGAGGATTATAAGGATGCGAGTGGTAATTTGATTAATTCTTCTCCCGATAGGGTACAATGGTATATTGAGCCTGTTAGTAACACCAAAAATGGTTATAAAATCTATTCTACATGGAGTGACAATAAGGGATATAGCGATGGTGTAGTGCGGAATTATTACCTGAGTTATTACCAAGGTCCAATAGAAGAAGGCAAACCACGGCAGAAATTCCTGGTGGTTACTACGGAAGAAAGCAATGCAGAGACGTTCTATTTCATCCAGATAGATGACTACCGTAAGGTTATTAACAGCCAGACTAAAAAGTATATCAATGTATCCGGTCTTGTGCAGGATGCTCGTTTCGAACGAAACAACAAAGGTATTGATCGTGATGGTTGGTTGATGGGTGATTATAATACTAGGCCAAATAATGTTTGGCAGTTCTGTTACAACAGAGACCAAGATACCTATGTTTACCCGGATTTGCAGGATAATGTGCAAGAACTGGCGTATCTGACGGCTTGGGTAGGACCTAAAGGCGATGAAGAAGGTAAAAAAGGCAATTATTTGATTCAGAAAATTACAGGCTTGAAGCCGGGTCTTTATCGTGTCAATTGCCAGGGTTTTTATTTCAATCCTGATAATCAGAGCGACAAGAACAACACTTCTTTTGTCTTTGCTTCGCAAAACTACACGGATATTAACAACAAGACAACTCTGAAGACCATTGAGTCAGCTGACTGGGATAATATGAAGAATATGACCTTTAATGGTGGCTCAGTAACAGCGGATGGCTTGAATGGTTTTCATGATATGGTTATCAAGTATTGTGTCAATGCAGGTAAAATATTCGCAGAGAGCAATCCTTATGAAGACAAGGATGTGGACAGTCGTAAGTACGACAACAGTGTGGCAGTTCTCGTGAAAGCGGATGAAGGCTCAACGACTGGTACTCTCTACATCGGTGCTGGCAAGAAAGCCAACGTGGGAGGCTATGCCTATTTCGACAATTTCCAGCTTTTCTATATGGGAGACAAACAGTGGTATCTTGATGCTACGAACACAAGCACAGAAGAGTTTACCACTACCAAGAAAGTCGGTGACACTTACTACACTCCAAGTGGCATCAACCGCAATTCTGGCGCTGTTCCGTATACGTTCCCTGTTATTTACAACATACGACGCTACTTCAACGTGGGTAAGTGGGAAAGCCTGATTCTTCCTTGTACACTGACGGGCGACCAGGTAAAGCAGACATTCGGAGGCGACCAAGAGGTGAAACTCAGTGCCTTTGACAGGGTGGAAGGAACCTGTGTCTATTTCAAGACCGTAGATACTGATAAGGAGGGTATCGTTGCTGGCAAGCCTTATATCATCAAGGTGGGTAAGGAGGCTGATATCAAGACAAAGAATGATGAATACACATTCCCTTGGGGTAACAATACCATGGTAAAGGTAAAGGGACCTATCTATCAGGTAAAGGGTGTTGTTCCTCCTACGTTTACGGGTGAGGGTGTGACAACGGAAGAGGTAACTTCTGGCGGTTATAAGGTTCAGTTCCATGGCTTCTATTACGACCCAGGTGCAGCTCCAACGAATGCATACGTGGTTTACAACGACGACATGTATCATCTCAGTTCTGACTGGAACAGTTTTGTGGGTACAAGCTGGTATGTCACCATAATAGATGCACAAGGCAATGCTAAGGCGCTCTCGTTCAGCTTTGATGGTGATTCTTCTACGACAGCCATAGAGAACGTGGCAGGACAAGAGGACGCTGCGGTTCAAACCGATGGGTTTGTTTATAACCTGAGCGGGCAACGCGTGGGCACCCGGAATAATATGAGCAATCTTTCTTCTGGCATATACGTCGTGGCTGGTAAGAAGTTTGTTGTTAAGTAATGTATGAACGTCAAATCATGAATGTAATAGAGAAGAGCATTATTGGCAAGAAGTGCCAGGAGGCCTGTGAGGATGGACTGGTCGTGACCGATGATTTCATCGCCGTAATAGATGGCAGTACGAGCAAGACCCCAAAGCATCTCAATCCGGAGATGAAGAATGGTCGTTATGCCATGATGCTCATCTCTGAATATATCAGACATGAATTGAAGGCTGATGCTACGGTAGATGATTTCTGCCAAGGCATTACGCATTATATATGCGATAAAGTGTATAAGCCTTTGGGCGTGGCTGAGCGATTGTTGCAGCATCCCGAGGAACGCCTTACGGCTTCTGCCGTTATTTACAGCAGGGCAAGGCAAGAGGTGTGGATGGTGGGCGATTGTCAGGCTCTCATCGGCGGAAAACTCTATGAGAACGGTAAGCCCTACGAGCAAGAGATTGCAGAGAAGCGAGTTGCCTTGATAAAGGAAGGAATGCTTCCTGCTGAGGCTCGCAGGCAAATAGAGCCTTTGCTCGTTGAGGCGATGCTTTCGGGACAAAACAAGACTTATACTGTTATTGATGGATTCCCCATCTATCGGGAGGGGGTAAAGGTAGTGTCTATATCTTCTTCCGAGACTGTTTCTGCCTCTTCCGAGATTGTATTGGCGAGCGATGGCTATCCTTTTCTCAAGCCTACTCTGGCAGAGAGTGAGGAAGCCTTGGCTAATCAAATCGCCAACGATCCTCAAAACATCAGCTGTTTCATAGCTACCAAAGGCCTTGTAGAAGGCAACAAGAGTTTTGACGACAGAACCTATATCCGCTTCCTGCCATAGGCTGTTGGGGCGATAAGGCCAGATAAACGCATATAAATAACATGGGCTGCCAGGATTACTGGCAGCCCTATTACGTTAGTATGTTATGAAAAATTTGAGAGAAATGAAACTTCACAGTTTCAGAGTTGTTTTACTAAACATGATTTTATAGAGAAAGCATAGAAATTTATCATTTCAGTATGTTGGAAGCCGGATCGGCAGCCACTTGGTTGATATTGGATTGCTGCATGGAGTCGACCGATACCGAGTCGGCAATGGCAGCTACTGATACACCGTGAACCGATTGCCCGTTTCCTGTATTTCCTACGTATTCGGCATCTTTCTGGAAAGGTACTTGGGCGGCATTGCCCAAAGTAAGGAAAATAGCCACCATAGCCGCAGCCTTGAACAGAGGTTTCAGGCGTTCTGTCAGCGATATTACCTTTGCCTTTTCTGGCTTCTGGCTTTCCTCGCCTTCTATGATGTCCATCATCTTTTGGTCAAAGTCATCGCCCAGAGCCTCGTTCTTGCTTTCGCCAAGCTCGTAGGTAAAGAGAGCCTTATAGGATTCCAGCTCGGAAGGAATATCTTCCTGGCTGAAGAATGTGCGGAGGATGTCTTCCTCTTCGAGGGAGGTCTCGCAATTCCAGTAGCGCTCTAAAAGCTGTTTGATGTACTTATAGTCCATATTTGTCGAATTGTTGAAATCGTTGTTTTATTGTTTGACGAGCCCTGTAGATATTGATCTTTACCTGTTCTTCGGTGATGCCGAGAATCAGGGCAATGTCTTTATAGGCTTTTCCCTCAATATCGCGTAGCTGTATGCAGCTGCGTTGTTTTTCGGGAAGTTCGTCTATCATCCTCTTTACGATGTCCAGCTTGTCTTTCTGAATCATTCGTTCTGAAGGATTCGAGGTGGCGTCTGGCCTTTCTGTCTTCTCATCTTCGAGTGATCCGTTCTGATTCTCCATCTTCTTGATGCGGTCGAGCGAGAGATTTCTTGCGATAGTGAGGCTGTAGGCTTCGATGGAGTCTAACTGTTGCCATTTGTTGCGCGAGTTCCAGACTTTTATCAGTGTGTCTTGCACGATGTCTTCGGCTTCCTCTCTGTTGAGAGTAATGCGCAGAGCCAGTCTGAAGAGTTTGTCCTTCAGTGGCAAAACATCGTTTCGGAAACTGATTTCTTTCATTCCTCTGTTATTAATGACGACTATGTTATAAGAAAGTTACAACCAATCTTAAATGATTTCTATTTTTAACTCTTATTAAGAATTAAAGGCAAAAGAATTCTTCACTCTTCACTCTTCGTTCTTTACTTAATGACGGTTCCCTGTTTGCCGTCTATGGCTGTTGCCAGAGTGATAATCACCTCCTTCACGCCTGCGTCTACGGCAGCAAGGGCGTTCTCTATCTTTGGAATCATACCTCCGCCGATGGTTCCGTCAGCCTGGTATTTCTCGAAGTCGGATCGTGTGATGACAGGAATCACGCTGTTGTCGTCATCGGGATTGGAAAGCACGCCCTTCTTCTCGAAACTGTATATCAGCGTCACATCGTAGTAGGGAGCCAAAGCCTTGGCTGTTTCGCTGGCTATGGTGTCGGCGTTAGTATTCAGAATATTGCCATTGCCGTCGTGAGTCAACGGAGCCATAACGGGTGTAATGCCTTCCTGGATAAGGGTTTGCAGCATCTTGCCATTGGCGCGTTCCACATCGCCTACATATCCGAAGTCTACTCCGTCCTTGACGGGGCGCTTGTGGCTGTGTATCACATCCATGTCGGCTCCTGTCAGTCCGAGTGCGTTTACACCCTTGGCTTGCAACTTGGCTACAAGGTTCTTGTTGACCAAGCCTCCATAGACCATGGTTACCACCTCCAGCATCTGTGCGTCGGTGATGCGTCTGCCATTCACCATTTTGCTCTCTATACCCAAGGCTGCTGCTACTTTAGTAGCGCGTCTGCCTCCGCCGTGTACCAGTACTTTCTTTCCTGGTATGGCGGCAAAATCTGTAAGGAGCTGTGCCAGTTGCTCGTTGTCCTCAACGATGGCGCCGCCCACCTTTACGATTGTTACTTTCTCCATATCTGTCTATATTTTGATAATGACAGTACAAAGTTACAACTATTTTGCTAAAAACCTATACTTATAGTCGGCTCTTTTGTTTCTTTAACTCTACAATGTGCCTTTGTAACTACTCAGCACCCCTATGGGCATGAGTAATCGTCTTACTGTTGTACTACAG